>Ga0209604_1000312_pt1 | contig 46533 bp, 39 predicted proteins | sample AD_UKC097_MetaG_FD_184405 | JGI IMG/M metagenome (GOLD analysis project Ga0209604, IMG submission 184405) | Active sludge microbial communities of municipal wastewater-treating anaerobic digesters from USA - AD_UKC097_MetaG (SPAdes) (version 2) | ecosystem: Engineered > Bioreactor > Anaerobic >...
GATTGTTCCGCTGGCAGGACCAGAGGCCTCCGGTTAAAGCATTGGTGGTGGCGGGCGATATGATCACCATGCAGGTATATGAAGATATCAGGGACCTTGTTGAACTGGGTAAACTTGGGATCATAACAGTCAATGTACTGCAGGCGGGCAATGAAAAGGCTTTTAGCTATGTACGGAGCAACCACAGCCAGCGAAACAACCGCGTAACAGTGGGGGTTATTGCGTCGCCCAAAGCTTTTTCGCTTAGTGCCTATGACGGTCTTGAACAAGAGACGGCAGTGGCTTACCAGGAGTATGTCCCCATGGCAGACCGCTCTCCTGAAAAAGCCATCCAGTATGCGGTGAATTCCCTGGCAGACCAGCTTCTGGACAACAGCCACCCCCGGCTGAAATATATTATTCTGGGAGCTCATCCTTTGCAGCAACACCGGGAAACTATAGGTGAAACAATCACTTTTCTGAGAAATTACCGCACCAATAATATCTATATATACAGACATCTTATAGATTCTGGGGTGATCCTTATTGAACCACAGAGAGAAGCCGGCATACAACTTTACATGGACCTGCGGAAAGAACGGCTGGCCGCCTTCCGCACTACTCCATCATCTGTAAGGATCTACACCAGTGAAAAACCGGATCTGACAAAATACCCATTGCTTCATGTTTGCATCGACAATTGACAACCACGTTATGGAATCGCTTCCACAGGTGGAGCTGAAAGGACAGATTATCACGGTAACAACCAGAAACCAGGCTGCGCAGGCTGCCCGGTATCTTTCCCGTAAACCTGTCCTGGGCTTTGATACGGAAACAAAGCCCCGTTTTTCAGCCGGCAGGATGTATATGCCCGCCCTGCTCCAGTTCTCTGACGGAACGTGTTCTTATCTGATCCATTTGAAAAAAACGGGGCTTCCTCCGGAAATGCTGGCCATCCTGAGTGATCCGGACATACTCAAGGTGGGTGCTGCCGTCAGAGACGATATTGCAGGGCTTCAGCGCTATGCACCCTTTGATCCGGCAGGTTTCGTAGACCTGCAGGATATGGTTCAGGAATACGGGATCATAGAAAAAAGTGTGAAGAAGATGTCGGCTATCATCCTGGGGAAAAGGATCAGCAAATCCCAGCAGATCACCAATTGGGAAGCCTACCCCCTGTCCGGGGCACAGGCACTGTATGCCGCTACAGATGCTTACGTTTGCTATTCTATTTACAACACACTGATTGCCCACAGCAACGAAAAGAAATCACCCAGGCAGCGTATGTACGAAGAAGTTCTTGTCTCTGCCGCCGCTCTGCTCAAAGATGAACCGGACATGGTGGCCAATATGGCGAATGTGAGTGCCCTGATTAAAGAGACGTTCAAATTTTGGTGGGTTGGTTTCTACCGGGCAGACAACAAATCGCGGGAATTGGTGCTGGGCCCTTTCCAGGGACCTGTGGCCTGTACACGAATACCCTTTGGTCGTGGGGTTTGCGGCACATGCTGGAAACAACGGCAGACGATCATCGTTCCGGATGTGGATCAGTTTCCCGGGCATATTGCCTGCAGTTCCCGTTCCCGTTCCGAGATTGTTGTACCCCTGTTTGACAAAAAGGGTGAGCTGACCGCTGTCCTGGACATAGATTCAGAGAAACCCGGAACTTTTGACCAGATGGACAAAAGGTATCTGGAAGAACTTGCCGGACTTTTTAAAAATATTTACTAACTTTGCATTCCTTTTGGTACCCTGGCCGAGTGGTTAGGCATCGGTCTGCAAAACCGAGTACAGCGGTTCGATTCCGCTGGGTACCTCAAAACCGGGTACAGCGGTTCGATTACGCTGGGCACCTCAAAACCGGGTACAGCGGTTCGATTACGCTGGGCACCTCAAAACCGGGTACAGCGGTTCGATTACGCTGGGCACCTCAAAACCGGGTACAGCGGTTCGATTACGCTGGGCACCTCAAAACCGGACGAGGTGGAACCTCAGTGCGCCAAACGCGTTTGGCGCTTATTATACGCTGTGAAGCAGCACCATCTTGAAATTGCATCGGCTTTTAAACTGACCAGGGGCAAAAACCCCGCAAAAGTGCCCGTGGTGGGGGTGTTTTAGAGCCCACCAGGGGCAAAAACACCACGAAACTGCCCCTGGTCATGATTTGCAAAAGTTGCGAAATTTGCTAAAAGCCTCATCCAGTGTGATATACAAAATATGTGCTGGATCTGCCAGAAGCACCAGGGGCAAAAACCCCGCAAAAGTGCCCGTGGTGGGGGTGTTTTAGGGCGCACCAGGGGCAAAAATACGGCAAAAGTGCCCGTGGTGGGGGTGTTTTAGGGCGCACCAGGGGCAAAAATACGGCAAAAGTGCCCGTGGTGGGGGTGCAGAGGTGGAACCTCAGTGCGCCAAATTTGCTATCAAAATCTTAACTAGCTATATTACAGCTTCTTAAAAAATGCTTCATAATTTTGGCGCGCTGAGGTTCCACCTGTTCTTCGCAGCACCACTTATTATTCTAGGCAGCGTTGGTGGAGGGTGGTAAGTATAGCGGGCGGTCGCGGAGACCTGCTCATTCCTTGTGCTGGCATAGAGCACAGCATCTATGGCCATGGGTTTATGCACCCTGAAGTAGAAACGGTATGCAGGAACCAGTTTTTTAAGAAAAGTGGTGAGCACAGGGAGGTCATCCTTTTTGTGGTAAGCAGCCAGGGCCAGCAGGGGTTGGTGCGATTGGATGGTTTTACGGGCTCCTTCAAGGGCCTTGAGCTCGTTTCCCTCGACATCCATCACGATCAGGCTTACCGGGCGGGAATCCAGGATGTTGTCAATGGTGTCGGACTGCAGGGTGACAACACCAGGTCCGGGTGTTTCTGATTTCCGGGAAAGCATGTTGCCCTGGTTCAGGAAATAGACTGTTCCGGCTTTGTCGGAAATACATTTGGAAACTATTTCTGTCCGATCCGCAATACCGGCAGACTGGACAAACCGGGCTAGTTTCTGAAGGTTTGCACTGTCCGGTTCGCAGGCATAGATCTTGTCGAAACGGCGGGAAGTCACTTCCAGAAAATCCTTTATGGTATCCCCGGTAAAAGCCCCGCAATTGACCATGATTTCATTTTGATGAAGTCTGAGTGCCGGAACCTGGTTGGTTTCAGAAAAATACTGCGGCCTGCGGACATAAGGAAAAAGGTAGCTGGCGTCTTTGTTGATTTTGGCGTTGATGTAAGCTTGCATGCTGTCCCGGGACAGGGAATCCTCCAGCAGATCATAAACCCCGTCAAATTCCGGTTTATGGGTCAGAACATAGGAAGATTCCATGGCCTGCACTGCACCTTGTTCATATATGGAAGAAAGATAAGCTACTGTCCGTGCCCCCGGGAATAGCTGACGATAAGGCTGCAAGTCATTCTTATATCCCCCGAAAAAGCACAACAGCAGGTTATAGGCACTGTATTCGTTTTGCAATCCGGAAATGGACAAGATGCGGTCGCTGCCTGTGTGGTGCCAGAGCGGGTCCAGGTATTTGTCGTCAATCACCCGGCATGAAACGGGGATACCTCTTTTCTGTAAATAGATCCGGGCAGTGTCTGCAATCAACCCTATACCGTACAGCACAACCGGCAGACCGGATTGTTTTAGTTCTTCTGTCAAAGAATCGTCTTTGCTCCTGTTGCTGACGATATTTAATTTTTCCATTGCAGCAAAGATACTATATTTGTGTATAAATAATGTGATCCGCAAAGTGATCATTAATGCCGCAATATGACCATTAACACAGCACTTTTTGCTTTCCCCGTTAACCTTATCATAGGTTTATTCATGGTCTTTGTTGCCTGGAGGTTTAAAAGCCTCTCCTCTGACAGGCATATGACAATAGCCCTGTTGCTGATGATTGTTGCAGCCCTGGTTCAGGGTTTGCTGCCCGCACATGCACACTTTACCCGTTCCTGGCCGTTTGTGATTGTTCTGACCTGGTTTCTGACTGTGTTGGCTTCACGTTTGTTCCGCCGGTTTTCTCTGGCAGGTTTTGGCTTATGGATTGCCTTGTGGGCCGGCATGCTGGGCAGTGCCGATGCATCGCTTACCCGGGTTCTGGTTCACAGGGAAGAATTTTCACAGAATGAGCTTCCTTTTGGAATGCGTCTTGAAGATTTCCGGGTCAATCATTACCAGACCGGGGAACCGATGGAGTACAGGGCGCAGATTATTTTTCGCGAATCGGGTCGGGAACATTCCAAGACTCTGCGCGTGAACCATCCTGTTCATTTCAGGGGGTATGGGGTTTATCTTGCCGATTACGACACTTCTAAAGGCAGTGACAGCGATTACTGTATTGTCATGGTAACACGGCAACCGTGGCGTTGGCTTGTTTTTGCAGGCATTCTGCTGATGCTGGGGGGCGCGTTAAAAATTTTCATTCTATGACCTGGGAGCATCACATAATCTTTGCTGCAGTGGCAGCCGTTTTTTGGATTGCCGGCTCTGTTACGTCCTTTATTCAGGTCAGGAAAAGCCCGGCATGGACCATATGGTTGTACGCTGCCGGGGTGATGGTCTATGCCGCCTATATTGCTGGGCTTTGGGTAACGATGCAACGTCCGCCGCTGATGACCATGGGTGAAACGCGGTTGTGGTATTCCCTTTTTCTTTCCCTGGCTGGGCTGATCACATACATCCGTTGGCGGTACAAGTGGATCCTTTCCCTGACTACGGCCATGTCCCTGGTTTTTATTGTTGTGAATATACTGCGTCCCGGTATCCATGACCAGGTGCTGATGCCTGTGCTGCAAAGCATCTGGTTTGTTCCGCACGTGACAGTATATATGTTCTCCTATGCCCTTCTGGCCTGTACTTTCCTGCTGGCAGTGGCCAATCTGGTGAAACCATCGCTGGATCTGCTTCCTGCCATTGATAAACTGTGCCGTGCCGGTCTTTCCTTTTTCACTGTGGGCATGTTGCTGGGCGCATTGTGGGCAAAACAAGCCTGGGGAGATTACTGGACATGGGATCCAAAAGAAACGTGGGCGGGCATTACCTGGCTTCTGTATGTGCTTTTCTTTCATTTAAAAGAAACACGACCACAGGCCAGAAAAATGATTTTTGTATCTTTGATCCTGGCCTTCCTTTCTTTGCAGATCTGCTGGTATGGTTTGCAGTACCTTCCACAGGCACGAGGGAGCCTGCATAATTATGAAACTAACGTTCAATAAGGTGAAAAAATGGCTGAACATACTCTGGAAGATCACCGGGACCGCTATTTTCCTTATTGGGATTGGCATCTTTATTTCGCGGGTTATTAACATTGTTCCTTCTGCTGAACTTTCAAAGAAAGAACAAGTAATTTCGATTCTGGAAGAGGGAGGGTGCTTTGTCTGCCATGGAGGTCCCGATTACTGCACACACCTTCATTGGCCTGTTATTGGCAGGATGATCAGCAAAAATGCTGAAAAAGGTATCCGGTACGCCAGTGCCACTTCAATCCTGGAACATTTTCATAACAACAAAATCATAGATGAAGCTTTGCTTATCAAAGGGCAGAAAGTGATTGCTGAACGCAGCATGCCCCCTGTGATCTACAGGATCATTCACTGGAAATCTCCAATCACAAAGGATAAACAGAGATTATTACTGCGCTGGATTTACGAATACATGGCTTCCGACCACGGATGGCCAATGCCCACACAAGAACGTCCCTTTGAGCCTGTCAGACCCTTGCCGGATTCCCTGCCGGCAGACCTGGCAAAAGTGAACCTGGGAAGGATCCTTTACCACGATCCGCGTCTTTCTGCCGACAGTACAGTTTCTTGTGCCACCTGTCATAACCCGGAAACCGCCGGAGTGGACAATCTTGACTATTCGGTGGGAACAGACGGACTATTGGGCATGTATTCTACACTTACAACGTACAACGCTGTTTTCCATCCGTTTTTCTTTTGGGACGGAAGAGCTTCTTCACTGCCGCAGCTATCGGTCCTGATGCTGACCGACCCTGTAACCATGGGAAACGAATCCTTTGTGGATGTAGTTCAAAGACTTGAAGCCGACCTGGACTTCAAATCGTTATTTACAGGGTCCTATCCCGAAGGGTATTCAGCAGAAAGCATCTCCGATGCCCTGGCCCAATACCATAAGGTACTGATCACCCCGGATGCTCCCTTTGACAAGTACCTGCAGGGGGATTCGGATGCCATAGGACCCGAGGCGAAAAAAGGATACCGTTTATTCAAGAGACTGGGATGTGCCAGCTGCCATAACAGTGTAGGCATAGGAGGCAATTCCATTGAATACATGGGCTTGTCCAATGATTTCTTCTCTGTAAGAGACAGTATCAGGCTCCCTGACCTTGGCCGTTACCGGGTAACTGCCAAGCGGGAAGATATCCATAAATTTAAGGTACCGGGACTTAGAAACATAGAATTGACCTATCCTTACTTTCACAACGCATCTGCGCCTGACCTTAAGACTGCCGTTGAAGCTATGGCTTTTCACCAGAAAAACAAGCAATTAAACAAAAGAAAAGTGCAGCAGATCATATCCTTTTTGCACACACTTACCGGAACTTTCCGGGAAAAATCCCCGGCAGTTTCAGAAGGGCAGTGAAAATACCTGTCCGATATAAGAGGCCAGTGAGCTGATAATAAGTAAAGCAATCAAAACCACCGATCCAAAAAAGCGTCTTCCGGTAAACAGGGAGGTGATCAGCAGTGATACCGGGATCATCATAATAAGTATATATCCGTCACTAAAAGCGGGATATGCAATCATAACAAGACTGGAAAAAAACACAAGCCAGAAAATGGAACTGTAGAACCGGGACACGTTTACTGTAATGGTAATGTCGCGCCGTACCAGTCTGATGAATAAAGCCAGGACAACAAGGAAGGAAATCAGAGCAACCAGAATAATATCTGTGATGGGGAATGATTCCAGTGTTTGAGCCGGATTCCACAACCTGAAGTATTCCAGCCTCTGATTCCAAAACATTGCCATATCGCGGTTGCCGAACCAAAGCAGCGCACAGACCAGGAAACAGGGGACCAGGATTCCGCCTGCAAAGGCAACCAGATCTTTTGCCGATATTTTTCCCATCCGGATAAAACTGATTACAAAAGGGATGTACAGGAAAAAGGCCGGAAAAAACAAAAACCCTGCACAGGTGATGAGTAAGGCGCTCATAAAAGGACCGGAACGGGTGGCCGGCACGTAAGCCGAATAAACCAGTTTATATAATGCGCCTGCAGTAAGCAAGACAGCAACATGGGCCCACAGGTTGGAATAGGTCTGCGGACAACAGGACACCAGCCATACATAGGCAACAATGATCCATTGGGTCCTTTCAGGCAACAGGTCGTAACGGTCATTGAGGGCGGACAACACCAGCCCTGTACCCAAAACCATAGCAGCAGAGAGCAAATGCAAATACCAGGGCAGAGTCACTTCCTGCGTAAAATGAAAAACCAGCCTGAAAACAGCCATGATGATGATGGACAAAAAGACCGCAGCAGGAATACTTCTTTTTATGTACTGGATCATTTCATTGCTTATTAATATCCATAAGGTCTTTCCCTATATCTTTCCTGTATACCATATCTTTGAATGAAATGGCTGATAGTTGCCGGTAAGCCTGTTCACGGGCAGAGAGCAGGGTTGAGCCGGTGGCAGAGACGGCCAGCACACGGCCTCCAGCCGTAACCAGAGGAGGCGCTGTTAATGTCCCCATATGGAAGACGGTTGCCTCTTTAACCTGATCCAGTCCCCGGATAGGGTATCCTTTTGTAACTGAACCCGGATATCCTCCAGAAGCTGCCACCACCGTAACACTGTAACAATTTGCAGAGGTTAGTGTCACTTTGTCCAGTGTCTTAGTTTTAAGGGAGTAGCAGGCGACGGCCAGATCGCCTTGCAGGCGCATCATTACAGATTCTGTTTCGGGGTCACCCATCCGCACATTGTATTCAATCACGTATGGATCTGTGTTGCAATTGATAAGTCCAAAGAAAAGAAATCCCTGGTAATCGCACCCTCTAGTGGCAAGACCCTGGAGGGTAGGCTTAATGATGCGTTCTTCCACTTTTTTCATAAAGTCGGCATCGGCAAAGGGAACGGGAGAAACAGCACCCATTCCTCCGGTGTTGGGTCCCTGGTCGTTCTCTCCTATTCTTTTGTAATCTTTAGCCTCGGGCAATAATTTATAATGGCTGCCGTCAGTCAGGATAAAGACAGACATTTCGGTTCCCCGGAGAAATTGCTCCACAACCACTTTGTTTCCAGCTTCCCCAAATTTCCCCTCCATCATCTCTTTGAGCCCCTGGCGGGCCCTGACCGGATCGGGTTCCACCAGTACCCCCTTGCCTGCTGCCAGTCCATCGGCTTTTAACACATAAGGAGGTTCCAGCGAGTCCAGATAACGGCAGGCCTGGACATATTGCCCGGCAGTAAAGGTGCGATAAGGGGCTGTTGGGATGCCGCAGCAGGTCATGAACGCCTTAGCATGATCCTTGCTCCCCTCCAGTCTGGCTCCATGGCTGTCGGGGCCTATGACCAATACGTTTTCAAGTCCTTTCCTGTGTTTACAAAAATCGGCGATTCCCATGACAAGGGGTTCTTCAGGTCCCACAACCAGCATGTCAATCGCGTTTTGGAGTAAAACGTTTTCTATAGATTGAAAATCGTTAGTGAATAATGCAACATTTTGTACCTGTTTCCCGTTTGTCAATGTGAGGGATGAGGTCCCCGGATTACCCGGTCCCACAAACAGGTCACTTACCAGAGGGGATTGGGACAATTTCCAGGCGAGGGCATGTTCACGGCCACCTGAACCCAAAACAAGAATTCTCATGATACAAAGTTAAAGATTCTCACGATAGCTGTAACATCTTTCCGGGTTTTACGTCTTAATAGTGAAATCAAAAAAAATACACGTATGAAAAAGATTTTTATAACATGCTTGCTTCTGGCCGGAACCGTATTGGTGTCCTATGCACAAAAGGATTATGATGACCTTGTATTCCAATTTTCTTCCCAGCCCGCTGCAGAGCATATACGCGTCGGAAGTTTTGCCATGAGGTTGGCAGAAGCATTTGCAGATCAAGATGATGCAAGGTTTATCAGGGACATCAGATCTGTGAGCATTCTTTCGCTTGAAAGATGTGACTCAAACGTAAAAGAGGCATTCAGGCAACAAGCCCGCAGATTATCTGAAAAAGGACTGGAACTGATGGCAGAAGTAAGTGATGAAGGTGATCAGCTCCGTATCCTTGCAGAGGTGCGCCAGGACAAAATTCACAGGTTCATAATTATTAATGTGGGAGAAGAGCCCTGTCTGATCCAGATCAACGGCAGCATTGACCTCTCCTGTTTGGAAGAATTGGTATCTCAGAACACTAAAGACATATAATATAATGAAATCAATTGAAACAACTAAAGAAGGACTTTACCCCATGATGGTGATTGTAGCTCTGACTATAGTCCTGCTGGTAATGGCTTTCACATGGAAATCCAATAACCAGAATAATACTAAATTTGTAAGCGAACAAACAACGGCAGAACCCTTTCAAGAACTGGTCACAGGTATTAAAAATGTTTGACGCCCGAACCTTCAAGGATACTTTCCTGCCCTGGCACGGTCATTTGTACCGAACGGCTTACCGGTTGCTCAACAACCAGGCAGATGCAGAGGATATAATCCAGGATGTCTATGTGAAGCTCTGGAATATGAGGGAAAACCTTGAAGGAATAAAAAACCTGCAGGCCTATGCCACTACAATGACCCGTAATTTGTGCCTTGACAGAATGCGTTCCCCGGCTTACAGAAATTCGGATAACTATGCTGCCGGATCTTTGCAATACGAGTGGATAGATGCCGTGGAACAGATTGACCAGCAGGACGAACTAAAAATGGTTCTGGTTCTGGTGGACCAGTTGCCACAGAAACAAAGAGAGATTTTCAGGATGAGGCATTTTAATGAGTTATCACTGGAAGAGATAAGGCAGCTAACAGGACTGAGTCCGGTAAATATAAGGGTTCAGCTGTCAAGAGCTCAAAAAAAAGTGAAGGAACAATATAAAAAAATCAACTGCTATGGAAACGGATAGGATAAAAAAAATCATGGACAAGCATTATAAGGAAATAGAAGTTCCCGGTGACCTGGAAGCAAAATTATCGGCAACCATAGACAGGCTGGCTGCTGAAGAGTCACACGGTGTTTCGCAGAGACACTCCCGCAGGGTTACCCTCTGGAAAGTACTTGCTGTGGCTGCATCGGTCACCATAATCATCACCCTTGCCCTTTTCCTGCCTGTCAGGGATAGTCATCTTCAGATAGCAGACACTTTCACCAATACCCGGGACGCTTACCTGGAAACAGAAGAGGTCCTGCTATATGTATCCTCACTGATGAATAAAGGAGTGGACAAAGTGTCAGAGACACAAAAAAACATCTCTGCCTTAAATACAGTAAATAAATATATTGAAATTCAATAATACTATGAAAAAGTTAATCTTAATTGCCTTTACATGTCTGCTGACCGTTACTGCATTTGGTCAGAGCCGTTTTTATAAGAAATTTTCCGGCTATGAAGGCATGACAAAAGTATACATATCGCCATCCATGTTCTCCCTTATGGGCAATGATATGCAACTGGAGCTTACTGAAGATTTGAATATTGCCGCGTTGATAAAAAACATGAGTGGTCTTTATGTTCTTTCTACCTCAAACAAGGGACATATTGCCGAAATGAGAAAAGACTTCAATGATATGGTCAAAACCGGCGAATTTGAAGTGCTTATGGAAGTGGAAGATGGTACTGAAAAAGTCATCATGTATCTGCAAAAGCAGGAAGATATCATAACCGACCTTTTTATCTGCGCAGATGAAAATGAGGAATTCAGTGTCATCTACCTTGCGGGGAAAATGACTTCAGAAGATCTGAAAGAAATGATGAAAGGGGTGAAAAATTAACGTGCCGTCAGCTATGCGTAGATGATGACTGTGATTAATTTACTCATGACCTTCCATGTTTGACTCATGACCTTCCATGTTTGTGGGGAATAGTGGGTGTGGAAAATCGCAGCGGGAAAGCAACGGGCAGATATACTTAAATAAACAATTGGAGCACACTATGTTATCCCAGGATTTTTCCCATTGTTCTTTATGAAAAAGATTAATAGTATCCTTAATAAAAGAAATTGGATTTCTGTACATATTGGCTACCGCAGGGGTTTCAAAAGAGCCAAAGACGTCCCCGTTTGGTAAAATAAACGTTCTGTAATAATAATGATTGTTTACGATTCTTAATCTTTCATTGAAAGAAAGAAAACTGCAGCCGCAGGCAAGATGATCCTGCAGTATAAAAACATGTTCCTTTAAAAAGGCAGTATGCAATCCGTCATCTACAATTGAAATATAAAAATTATCAATCTTATTATCCTGAACATATTGCCGGCAGGTTTCCAGATCGTCCGGACTTTTGACAATAAAATTGTGGGTATAATCCTTAAGGAAAATGAAGTCAGCTTGATTGTCAACTGGAAAGTCCATAATCACAACAGTCTCCTGTGGCTTGATCATTTTTATCAATCCGGTTAGACAGTTTTTGTAATGTATGTGGTATCTGCAATTGATGGAAGATTCAGAAAGAGTGGTAATGATTTCCTGCAATTGTGGATGCAAAGTGATATTCCCGCCACAAACATTGATGATAAAGGATTCGGCGCCCGAAATGTCCTGAAACAGATCCTTTACCAGCTGGGGATCCATAACCGTTTCCCCGTCTGAACGGGTGCAACACTTGAATTGTGTGAAGTATTCTGAGCAAAGGCTGCAGTCTTGTGAGCAGTCATCATTGATGACCAGGGTAATGTTGCTTCCCGGTTTTGGCAAATCGTACCTGGTGGTCGAATGCATTCTTACCAGATAGGGGGTCAGGACAGCCGGCCTTTTCATTTGGGGCTGAGCCCTGGTCAAGACGCCCATGTCAAGATCACAAATTTTATCAATATAATCCTTATAAGCGGAGTATTCGTACGAGTCGGAAGTAAATTCCAGCACACCGAATGAGGCCGGCTCGAGCAATCTTTCAATTAACCTGGCACACGGCTCTTTCTGGTTAAAAATACTGGCATTCATATTCTTTGTGTTGAGCAACAACACATTGTTGTTCTTAACAACTGGAAAAACAAAGGGATGCAGGTTAAACCAGAAGATCGTTGGTACAGTGCTCATGTTTGCGCAAATGATATAATCAAGGTGCTACGGTATATTGTGAATGCCGAAAAAACAAAAGTTTTTTTCTGATAAGGAATTACAGGGACGCGTTGGATGGCAAGTAAATATAATATCCCTTGTAGCATTTTTCAGAGGTGAGGACCGTAACGGTATACACGCCCGGTTTTTCCATGTCCGAAAGCTGGTAGACGTTTATTGCGCCTGCTGTTACAACAGTTTCCTGAAAACTAAACGATTTATTATCATTGTCAATGATCAGCCGGCAGTCTGGCCACTCCTGCATGACACGAACGCATAGTTCTTTTTTAGCCTTGTCTACCCAGACGCCGGGAGCATTCTTATCAATCGTGCTTGAATTTTGATAAGCCGATGAGGAAAATATTTTCTGACTCCTTGGTTTTGGAGTAGTAGGGCCAGTCTGTTTCATCTCAACAATTTCGCTGTGGTTTTGTGACATTAATGAAACAGGAAAACATACAATAAGTGCTAAAGCGATAATTAAAATGTGTCGTGTCCTCATAGCTGCATATTTTGAATTATTACAAAGATAAAGGCTTTTAAACAATAAAGGCCATCAAAATGCGTAGAATTTGGTCATCATCGGTTTTTTATGTGTCTGATTTACTGTACATTATTAAAATAAAAAGTCAGCACGAAAAAAACAGATATAACTATCTGTGTATCAGCATTTTATTTTAATATTCTAATTTTCAGCCAGATAGTGTTCTTTCCGGGTATTGCAGTAATGTAGGCTAAGGGCTACATATTCGTCCAGAGAGATGTCAAGCCCCATTTTCAAGGCCAGGCGCCTTTTGCGGGAATAAATGGATTTGCCGTTACTGTGGTTGTAGAAAACACTCATTTCTGTAGCAGAGAATCCGCAGCAAAGCAGGCAGATTAGGTTGATATCATCTGTACTCAGATCTGTGTGCTTTTCCTGCAGGTAATCTATAACCCCGTCGTACTTGGCGTTTACTACCTCACTCAGATCGTCCAGGGCGCCTTCGCTCAACCGGTTAATATTCAACGTCTTGTTAAAGTGCTTGACAAAAGCATCGGGCACCCCTCCGTAGCGGTACGAAAGATCTATCAGTTCACGGATGGTCTGGATTCGTTTTTCAAGGGCTTCTTTCAACTGGATCTCCACCATATTCTGTTTGTCCAGCTTTTCCAGAAGTGTGTTGCTGTACAGTGCCGACTCTGTTTTGAGCTGTTCTATGAAAGCTATTTTCTCGTTGATATCCCGGTGCTTGCGGTCGATGACCACGCAGAATCCAATGCTTATCATAATGGCAACCAGGCTGATAAGTACAATGATGTAATGGTTTACCCGAGTACGGTATTCCAGCCTTTGGTTGATGTTTTCCAGCCTCTGGTTGTTGTAGCGGTTTTCTATTTCATAGAGGTCCATCCGGCGGGATGCGTCAATGATGGAATCGGCCAGACGACGTGATTGCTCGGTATGAAGCAAGGCATCCTTGTAGTTGCGCTCGGCTTTAAGGATTTCTGTCAGAGTAATTAGCTGACTGTGTTTTGCATTAGGATCTGTAGGGTCACTTATTCTTGTGTAATAATACCGTGCCGAATCTGTTTTTCCCAGACGGGCATAGGACCGGCTCAGACAATGGTACGTTTCGTCAGATATTGGTATACTTCCGTGATTTTCTACGACATACAAAGCCATGTTTCTGGCCCGTTCATAATCTTCATCCATCAGGTATGTATTGGCCACAAGGGAATAATTATGAAACAAGGCCACGCTGTCTTTCATCTCTCTGGCAAGCTCCAATGCAATTTCCAGATAATAATATGCGCTATCTCTTTCTGTAGTTGGCCTATAAATTTGCCCCAGCAGGCTGGCCACCGAGTATTCATTTTTCTTGTGACCGGCCAGGCGAAAGTACTCCATAGCCTTTTTGAACCGCTCAATATCCACCTGGTTTTCAATGTACATATCCTGGTATAGCCAGGCCATCTGCGAGTTGATCAGTCCGGTGGTTAGATAATCGGTGGTGCCAAGGGCTACCTTTTCTGCCTCGGCGTAAACCTCGATGGCCTTCCGGGGGTCGTTCATCTCTTCTATGCAAATGCCCTTATAGAGGAGGGCCCGGGCGTATTTTTCCCGATCCTGCTTACCTCTGAAATAATTTACGGCAACATTTATAAGGGAATCATTCCGCAGGGGTATGTAATTCTTATGGCGCGCCTGAGTCAGCAACAGGGCATAGTAAGCCCTTTCACGCCGTGTGTTGAGCTCATCCGGCGAAATGTCTTTGAGCATTTTATAAGCGGTGTCCGGATTATCGGTCATCATGCTGTCTACAGACGAGAGAAAAAGCTGATTCACGCGGGATTTCGAACGGCACCCGGACAGAATCGTAACCAGTAAAAGGAAAAAACATAATTTTTTCATGCTTTCAACAGACGTGAAGCACAAATATAGAGTAAATAGGACTTAATTTCATAAGGTCAGAAACACCAAGAGCAGAAAATTCTTTTCTGCTCTTGGTGCCCGGAACAGGACTCGAACCTGCACAAGGTTGCCCTCGCTAGTCCCTGAAACTAGTGCGTCTACCAATTCCGCCACCCGGGCGTTTCTTTCAGGGTTTGCAAAGATAGACAAAAACTAAAAAAACACAAGGTCTTCCGAAAATATATCTTTCAATAAATTATTGGCCAGCCGGCTTGCTCCTATACGGAACAGCGAAGGATGCAACCATTCGTCTCCCAGGATTTGGTATACAATGTCATAATATTCAAGTGCCTGGGCAGATGTTACAATACCACCGGCTGGTTTGAACCCTACCCTTCTGCGCGTTTGCTGGTAATATTCGGCTATGCACTGGCACATGATGCGGGCCGCAAAAGGCGTAGCTGCCGGCTCCATTTTCCCGGTGGATGTTTTGATGAAATCGGCCCCGTTCTCCATGGCCAGAAACGATGCCTTGCGGATATTTTCTTCTGTTCTGAGGGCTCCGGTCTCCAGGATAACCTTCAGATGGGGTCCCTCTCCCATAGCCTTGCGGATATTCCTGATCTCCATGGCAACAAGGTCGAATTGTCCTGAAAAGAAATAATTCAGAGACAGGACAATATCCACCTCATTGGCTCCCTTCTCCACGCATAGGGCACATTCAAGTTCCTTTATGCGCGAAAAAGTCTGCGATGCGGGAAAACCGCCTCCCACGGCAGCTATGGATACACCGGGCACTTGCAGGATCTGCTTAACCGCATCTATCAATGCAGGGTACACGCAAATGGCAGCCACATGAGGCATTTGGGGATATTCCCTGGCAAAACGGTTTACATTCTCTGCAAACAAGCGGCCCCTGGACACGGTATCGGTGGCGTTCAGGGTGGTAAGATCAATGAAGCTGAAACATTGCTTAAGCTTTTCCATATTATTCTCTGTTTTTACTGTCCATGATTATTGTAACGGGCCCGTTGTTGGTTAGCTTCACTTCCATGGCTGCACCAAAAATGCCTGTTTGTAATTTTATACCCGATTGATCTTCCAGCAATGTGCAAAAAGATTCATACAATGGTACGGCTATTTCCGGCACTGCCGCCTTTATGTAGGAGGGGCGGTTTCCTTTTTTGGTAGAGGCATGCAGGGTGAACTGGCTCACCACCAGCAACTGTCCCCCTGCCTGTAAAACAGAAAGGTTCATCACACCCTGTGGATCGTCAAATATCCGCAAATTCAGGATCTTGTGCACCATCCATTCCAGATCTTGCCCGGTGTCTGATGTTTCAAAACCGGCCAGTATGAGCAAACCCTCACCTATGACAGCTTTGCATTTGCCGTCAATAAAGACAGAAGCTTCTTTTACCCGCTGGATGACTGTTCTCATGATCCCTTATCCTGCAACAATAACGTCTATTCCCTTGTCTTTAAGAACCCGGGCAATGGAATCGAGCTTTTCTGCCGGACACTTTTTTAACCCGGGAGCCGGTGTTTGTCTGTCCAGTGTGTAAACCATCACCTGCCGGGGCTTTAGCTCATCTACAAGGACAAACCAGGCTTCCAGTTCCTGTCCGGTAGTATTATCCACTACTTTCCCATCAATACTTCCGGTCAGGAACATCGTTTGCAGGGTGAAATCACCTCCAAACCTCTTGAGCAATGACACCGTCCGCTGCAGAGAGTAGCCCGCTGTGGGATTGTTGATGATCCGGAGTGTTTTTTCTATAGCCGAGTCAATCTTCATGATCCTCAGATCTGCCATCATCAATCCTTCCATCACCCCTTTTTTATCCAGGTTTGCCGAGTTGGACAACACGCACACCTTTGTGCCCGGGCTCCACTTGTTTTTGAGGACCATCGTATCCTGAACGATTCCTGAAAAGTCGGGATGCAATGTGGGTTCTCCGTTGCCCGAGAAAGTGATTGCATCGGGAGACTTTCCTTCTTTTGCCAGCATGCGCAGCTTTTTTTCAAGGGCAAGTGCCACCGTTTCACGGCCCGGCATCAGGCTTTCTTCTTTTTTTTTCGGCTGCAGGGGATCCGGATTCCATCCGCATTCACAATAAATGCAATTGAAATTGCACACCTTCCGTGAAGCCGGCATCAGGTTTATCCCCAGGCTGGAACCCAGACGCCGGCTGTGTATGGGGCCGAATACAGGACTGGTGAATGTCAATTTTTCCATATCAATCCAGCTTGATGGTTATCATTCCCCTGGGCTTGAACTGTTTGGGTCGTTCCAGATAAAGCGGGATAGAATCGCGCCCTGACATAGTGTCAATGACCGGCAGGATCCGTAATGGTTTTTCCTTATAAATAGAATCCTGGTCCATGCGCCAGGTCTGGTCCCGGGAAGGGTCATAAGGTAGTATGCGCCGCAGGGACTGCTTTAGGACCTGGTCATGCCTGCCGGGTATGGTATCGCTGAGCCAGTTTTTGAAACGCTCTACAAGTGCTTTTTGTTCTTCCTTGTAAGACAGCAGCTCGTTATACCGTGTCCTTTCCTGGTCAAGTGATTTGCGCAACCTGGTCAGTATGGATTTGAAACGTGTTGGTCTGGAGGAATAATAATCCATCGTAACCATGAACTGTTCGGTTGTATAGCCCGATTTCTCAAAGACAGGAGGATAAACCAGCGTGGAATCGGCCAGGCTTTTTAAGCTCCCGTCACGCTCCAGGATCAGATCTGTCATAAACATATCCCGCAGAATGAGCTGAAAATCTTCTGCCGGTATACGTCTTGCACCGTTATTGCAGGCAGGTAACCAAAAAATCAGGCATAGTACAATCAGCGCATTTCTCATATACCCGCAAAGGTAAAGAAAATTGCGGTTTGAGCCGGTACCTCTAAGGGTTGACCCACGGTAATTTCCCTGCCGCTCATTACTTCCTGACCCACCGATGCCTTGCCAAGGCCTTCTGCGTACTTTTGCCATTCAACGGGGATAGGATTAATTCCGTTGTTTATCAGGACCATCACACATTCATTGTCCAGTATCCTGAAGTAAACGTACATATTCTGGCCGTAATCTGGCAGATAGTGCAGCAGCCGGCCGTATTGAACAGTCCGGGATGTTTTTCTCCAGGTCAGCAACCGGGATATGTAACTGAACACATTTTCTTCCAGAGGGTCGCGGCCTGCTGCCGTGAGCACCCGCGCAGGCATGGGCGCCCTTTCTTCGCCGTGGCCCAGCTTTTTGCTGTCACGGGCGGCCAGGAGAACCTCGGTCCCATAATATATCTGGGGAATTCCACGGGTGGTTGCAAGAAAAGTATACGCCATTTTTAGCTTTTCGGGGTTGCGGCCCAGCGTTTCGTACAGGCGGTTTACATCGTGATTCTCGCCAAAAACAAGCAGTTCGTTGGGGTTTTTGTATACGAAATCATTTGCGATCATATTATAAAGGCGGACCATGCCCTGTCCCCAGCCGGGATTGGTGTCTTCCATGAAAGCACGTGAAATTTCTCCCATCAGGGGAAAGTCCATCACCGTAGGACCGGTTGGCCACGGTCCTCTTTCCCAGTAGGCTACCTGATGCGGGTGGTTGAACCAGCATTCGGCCAGGACGGTAGCGTAGGGATATTCCTTACGCAGGGCAGCCGTATAGGAAGAAATGGCTTTTTCGTCTGAATAGGGATACGTATCTATCCTGACTCCGGCAAGGCCTGCATATTCCATCCACCAGACGGTAGCCTGTATAAAATACTGCAATACAAATGGATTTTTCAGGTTCATATCGGGCATGGAAGTATCGAACCATCCCTGGATGCATAATTCGCTGTCAACAGATGCGGCATGGGGATCCATATGTGTGGTCATGGCATAATTTGACCGGGTAAAGGTGTCAAAGACATGTATCCAATCTTTAAAAGGCAGGTCTTTCATCCACCAGTGGGCCGTTCCGCAATGGTTGGGAACTATGTCCTGCAGGAATGATATGCCTCTGGATGCTGCCTGAGCAATCAATTCCCGGTACGATTCGTTGGTACCCAGGCGCGGATCTATTTTATAATAATCGGAACAGGCATAACCGTGGTAAGACACTTTTGGTTCGTTATCCAGGGTAACGGGGGTGGGCCATACAGAGGTAACTCCAAGCTCTGAGAGATAATCCAGACTCATGCGGATCCCTTCCAGGTCGCCTCCCATGCGTCCGTAATCATTTTGCGGATTCGCTTTTTCGGCTGTGCAGGGAGTGGAGTCATTTTCAGGGTCTGCGTTGACAAAACGGTCAGGCATGAGCAGGTACAGCACATCAGAGGGCTTAAGTCCGGACCTTCGGGCCGAACCTGGCGTCCTTTCATGCAGGGTATAGATAAAATTCAGTTTCTGCCTGCCGTTTGTCCATTGTAAATTGAAATCACCGGCACGGGTACCCCTCGGAATGGTTATATCCAGGAACAGGTAATTGGGGCTGTCTGCTTTGTGAATTGTCTCTATGATCAAGCCGCCGCCGGGGCAGCTTACGCTCCCCTCTCCCAGCGATGGCCCGTAGATCATCAGCTGGAGTGGTGTTTCCATGCCCGTCCACCAGAAAGGCGGTTCAATCCGGTGCACTTCGGGTTTTGGTGTATTCATGGCACTGGCTGTGGTAATCATTGCCATAAGAGCTGTCAGTATTAATAGTGTCCGTTTCATAGCATCATTCTAAAGTGAGAAGGCGGTATCCGTATGGTTCCAGGTTCCATGTGAATCGCGCATCTATAGTATATTGATCTTCCCCATTCCAGTCTTTGTATGTGCCTTCTGCCTGTGGGGCTGTCAGCTGTAAAGATGCCGGCTGAGCGGAGAAATTGAACAGGGCCAGCACGCGGTTGCCTTCGGTTTGGCGGATGAATGCGAAAACATCCGAAGGACCGGAATGGGGCACTTCCTCTAACAAACCGCCGTATGGAGGCACTTGTAGGGCATCGGAGGCCTTGCGGAAGGCAATTAAGCGGGTGTAAAAGTCCGTAAACTGATCGCTTTGTTGCGGCATCAGGGTGTCTTTTTCAAAAAAGGCAAGTCGTTTTGTATTGCCTACTTCCTGACCTGTATAGATCAAAGGCAACCCGGGAAGCACAAAGGAAAATGCCGCCATTTGAAAAACAGCATCTCCCATGCGTTCAAACTCGGTACCGCTCCAGGAATTTTCGTCGTGGTTAGAGGTAAAAAGAAGGGGGATGGAATTGGGCCCGAAATCCCGGGCCATCAGGTCCAGGCATTGCCTCAGGCTGTCTGCATTCTTCTCTCCCCTGGCCACACTATTCATGGTGTGGTGCAGCTTCCAGGCATAATAGGCATTAAAGGCCCTGCGGGTATTGACGGGGTTTTCTGACTCGGCAAGCATGAAAATATCAGGTTTTGCCTTACGCAGTTCGGGAACAGCCCACTCCCAGAAATCCACGGGACTAAGGTCGGCCATATCACAACGGAATCCATCAACATTGACCTCTTCCAGCCAGAAAAGCATTTTTTCGAGCATGGCCTGGCGCATGGGTTGGCTTTGATAATTGAGACGTGCCACATCGGACCAGTCGTAGAGGAATTCCGGCTCCCCGTCCGGTCTTCTAATGTACCAATCCTGCCGGTCAAGCCATACGGCATCACGTGATGTATGGGCTGCCACCCAGTCCAGTATGACCTTCATGCCCAGCTGGTGTGCTTTGTCAACCAGTAGTCTGAAATCCTCCAGTGTTCCAAATTCGGGATTAACTGCCCCGTAATCCCTTATGGAATAATAAGATCCCAGAGTCCCTTTACGGCCTTCCATGCCAATAGGATAGATGGGCATAAACCACAACACATCCACGCCAAGCTCTCTTAACCGGGGTAACATGCCGGCAAAGGCATTAAATGTGCCCTCCGGAGTGATCTGTCTTGTGTTCACTTCATAAATAACGGCATTACGAATCCATTGGGGATGGATTTCCTGTTGCTCCCGGGACGTGCAACCACCTGCTAAAATCGTCATAAAGCTAATAATTATCAGTGTCTTTTTCATTGTTCTCCTGTCATTCAATTACCATAATCGTGAAACCTTTTGGAGCCACCACAGCCTCTCCCATATACGGGACCAAAGCTTCCGGATTCAGACCAAAAGGTAACCGGAGGGAACGTATATCAAAGAATTCGCTGCCTTTGTTCAGACACACCACTACGGCTTTTCCCATATATATCCGGACATAGGCCAGAATATCCCTGCTTGCATGAAGCGGGAACAAATCGCCGTATAGCAGCGCCAGGTTTGTTTTGCGTAGCGATGTAAGCCGCTTTACACGCTCCCTGAGCAGGAGCTGACGGGAAGTGTAGCCTTCAAAAACCATCATCCTGCGGTTGTCAGGATCGTTGGCCCCGGGCATTCCTATTTCGTCTCCGTAATATATGCAGGGAATACCGGGTATGGTCATATTAAAGGCATGCAGCATGGCCAGGTAATCGTAGGAATCGGGGTCGCCTGTACCGATATCCCTTTTCCAACCCGCCAGTTTTTGGTTCTCGTTCCTGTCCAGGGCTCCTCCGGCAAGCGATATATACCTTGCCATGTCGTGGTTCCCGCTTATATTGCCCATCAGGTTGTGGTAACCGTAATGCATCAGGCTTGTTTCCAATTCATGCCACAAATGTATGAAAGACCCTTCAGGATCTACCGTGGCATTCAAAAAAGCATAATAAAGATTGAAATCAAACTGGCCATCCAGCATGCCCTTTTTTACATAATCTCCTATCAAAGAGGCTGAACCGTATGTTTCTCCTATCTGAATAACAGGTCTTCCCGGAAATTGCTTAACAATCTTGCGGGTGAGTGTCCTCCAGAATAGTTTGTCTATGTGTTTGGTGGCATCGTGGCGAAAACCATCTATATCAAAATGCTGCAGCCAGAAAAGGGCCGAATCGGATAACGCCTGGCAAACATCCGGCCTTGAAAAATCGAATTTTGGAATGTGTTTGTCAAACCATGTGGTGAGTCTGAATTCATCCCATAATTCAAAATTGGGGCGTCCGTCGGGTGTAACGGGGGATGTGACCCAATCGGGATGTTCCTGCAAAGTGGGACTGTTGATGTGCATATGGTTGGCCACATGGTCCAGGATAACGTTCATGTTGTCGTTATGGGCCAGACCAAGCAATTCTTCCAGAACTTGTTCATTTCCAAAACGATCATCTACTTTTGTTATGTAAAGAGGCCAGTATCCGTGGTAACCGCTGAATTTTGTCCTGGGATCTTCTATCTGTCCCCAGGCATCGCAAGGATTCTGTGTTATAGGTGAAAGCCATAGGGTGTTGACTCCCAATTCTCTGAAAAAGCCTTCCCTTATCTTGAGAGCCACCCCTTCCAGGTCCCCTCCGTAATAATCTACCCGGGGATGCACTTCAGGGGAATTGATCCTTCTATCGTTAGAAGGATTGCCATTATAGAAACGGTCAACAAATACCTGGTACATGATCTGTGCCTGTTTATCGCTGCGACTGATCTGCTCTTGCCTTAGGACAGGCCGGCCTGCTTCCAGGGGAATGAGCAGGTCGTTTGAATGACCGTTTTGGTTTACTGCATAAACCCGTACCCAGGACCTGTCCATTAAGGCAGTGAATCCAGGCAACAGTACATTGTAAGAATCTGTAATGCGGACCGTCTGTACCAGGCTATTTTGCCAGTAGAGGTATAAGGTGGCCGGACCATTCTCTATCCTTACTCTAAATAAAGCATCTGTATCGGGTAATGCCGGAAAAACGGCCAGCCGGGGGCTTTCCCGGGCCGGGGTGGTCATGATCCGCACCGGTATGTGTCCCGCCTGACCTTTGCTGAAAACCTGCAGGACGGTCATAAGGGGTGTATCATCACGCAGGATAAGCATTACTGTATCCTGCCCCGGGGCAGGCACCACCTTCAGGTGGGGTGATTCGGTACGGTCAATTTTATCGAGTGACGGGAAATAATCCCTCACAAGCACAACGGTCGTGTCCTTTTCCAGGGTAAGGACCGATGCAGGCTCCAGTGCATCAAAGACAGGTTTCCTGGCAACAGAAGGTGAACATGCCTGCATAAGGGCAAGTATCCCCGTCAGGATCAAACAGGAAATATTTCTCATGGTTCCTTATTTTAATGTGAAAACAACGGAAGAGTACGCATCCATTTTCATTTTGTATCCTTCTTTTTCTTTCTGCATATATACATTACCCAGGGTAACTGCCGCCTTATCCAGCGGGTCATTAAGGCTGAATGTAATTTGTTCTTTTCCAAGGTTATGCAAAACAATCATTTTCTCACCACCCCCCGTGAGGTACCAGGCAGCGAGCTGGGGATGGGTCGCAGATGCTTTGTCATTGTAAAGCGGATGTTCGGTCATGGTTCCGGAAGCCAAAGCCGGGTATGTATTCCTGGCCCTGGAAAATTTTCGGTAAACGTTAAGTACAGAAGCTGTATCTGCCTGCTGTGTCAGCACCGTTCCTACGGTCTGAGACAAGGCCGGGTCAATTTCACTGGTATAACTGGTGGTGTAACTGTCTCCCCAGTACATAGGGCTTCTAACATACAGGTCACTACGGGTTTTTGTCCCTATATAGCCCATTTCTTCACCGTAATATACATAGGGTGACCCCGGGGCAGTCAGCAGTATGGCCCCGGCCTGTTTTGTTTTAGCCAGTGAACCTCCCAGGTCTGAACGGGCACGGTTTTCGTCGTGATTGGACAGTTTGGTGGCCCGTATGTAATCGGTCCTGTATTGTTTGTACAGGTTCTGATAAGTCAGGATGTCTTTGGCCAGATAACAGCCCGTGTTCTGCTCCAGTGCCCATTGCAGACGGTGCCAGAAAGAGAACTCAAAAAGGGCAGGCAGACCTTTATAATAGGGCGCTACCTGTTCGTACCCTGAGAATACTTCCCCTACCATATAAATATCGTGATCCCTGGATTGCCTGTAGTAATCATTTACTGCTGTGTAGAATTTTTTAAGGAATTCAGGATTCTCACCGGAGAATTCATTGTGGTATATGTGTTTCACCGCATCCAGCCTGAACCCGTCAATGCCTGCATCTATCCAGATCCTGGCATCTTCTACGATGGCTTTGAAAGCAGGACTTTGCTCTGCTGTTTCAACGGCTCCGTAGTTCAGGTCTGCAAACCAGTTGGTCCAGAAATGGGAATGGAACATGGTGGAACCCGGCAGTTGCAAATCGTAAACAACGTCCGGATTGTCATTGGTGTAGAGCACGAAAGGTTTCCCGTAAGTGATGGCTGCGGCTGTTTTGCTTTGTGCCCCGTATTTTGTTTTGTTGTTCCATTGGGTTGCGCTTGTTCGTATTAAAAAGCCCCAGGCCGAGGCATAATCGGTCACCAGTTCGTATTGTCCCCCGCCTTTGTCATTGAATTGTCTGAGAATACCATCGCCAAAATACAAGTATTTAGCGTTGTCAGCAGCAGGAGCATCATTTCCGGGATCTTCCGCCTCTGCTTCTGTTTCTGAAACGGTGAGCCTGGGTTGGGCCGGGTTGCTCCAGTCCAGTCTGAATACAAGGGTTTTATTTCCCGTTGTGGAAACGGTGAACCATTGCCCGCTGTCATAGCCCGATGTCCCTTCCGTTTTAATCATGGGTATCTTGCCGGCACTGATATCGGAGCGCGGATCATCGGAGAAAATATAGTAATCGCGATAGGGGTTGTCGGCAGAACGGATTGCCTGGCTAAACCACCAATGTTCCCTGCCCGTGTGGTTGATCACATAATCAAGGTACACCTTGATGTTTTTTTGATGGGCTGCCCGGACAAAATCCTTAAAACTGTCCATGGTACCGTAAACGGGATTCAGCTTGCTGTAATCCTTCACATCATAACCGTGATAGGACATGGCCGGATGAACGGGTGAAAGCCATATGGCAGTGGCCCCAAGCTGGTCTATGTATTCGAGCTTGTCTTTCAGTCCCTGAAAATCGCCCCACCCGTCTCCGTCCTTATCGGCAAATGAATAAACAAGGAGCTGATAGGTGATATCAGCTCGCTTGTTTCCATCCCACGCCCGGGGAGTACCCGTAACCCTGGAGAATGAACCTCCGTTGTCCGGATCTGTCCCCGGAGTGGGGTCCTTGCGACAGGATGCAAAGAGCAGGAAAAGGGCGCACAGAATAATTGCGCTCTTTTTCATTGTCTTACTGCTTTGTCATTGTCAGCGAGGAAGTGTTGGCCATATCCAAAACGATACGGTATTTGCTGGTTTCCTGAACTTTAATATTGTCACCGTTGTGTGTAAGTTTGGTTACATCACCCCCCAGATTCAGGTCCCAGTTGTTGTTGAAACGGATCTTGAATTCATCATTTGCAGCAAGATCCACGGTTACTGAGTATGTGAGGGTTTCCGGATCAAATTCCATGGGAAGGTCCGTTTCCCAGCCACTGCCTGCAAAACTTCCTATCAATCCTGCTATGGTAACAGGCGTAGCTGTTGCTTTGGTTTTGGGAAGATCCACACTCCAGAAATACGTTCCATTGGGCAACATCATATTATCACCGGTGTAGAGGGTGAATTCGTATTCGGTATCGGCAACCGGCTGACCGGCTATCCAGTTCCCGCTCTCCACGATCTTGAATCCGTATTCCATATCGTACATGGTGATGGCCCCTTTGTAGGTGCCGTCTCCGGAACCGAATAACTTTGGATCGTCTGTAGCACTCCATGCATGGCCAGAATAATCACCGGCCACAACCACCTCGGTGGCATAGGTTGTTTCCAGGTCACCTGTGCGGGTAATGGTCATATGGTATGGCGTTGTCGCCAGGCTCAGGGTAACGGTATACATGCCGGCATCTGCTTTGAGGTTGGCTCCGTCTTGTTTCAGATCATTCGGATCGCCTCCAAAGTTGATGTCCCAGCCGTTGTTCATACGGAACTTGTACTCGGTGCCTGCGGGGAACGCCAGTCCTGTGGCTGTCCACAGGTTTGTTTCTGCAGTATAAGTCATGGCCACATCCTCTCCCCAGCCGGTAAAGCTGCCAATCACGCCTACCCTGTCTATAAGGGTTGCGGTGGCACTCATGTTGGTCAGGTCTACTTTCAGGTAATAATACCCGGGAGCGTCCACGGCCAGGTTACCGGCACCCGGATCGGTATCCAGGGCTGCGAACGACCCGCCGTAATTGGTATGGTTCCAGTCGGGGGCACTGGTGAATTTGAAGATATCGGTCAAATGAACAAATCCTTCATAATGACCTTCCGTATCTCCGTTCAATACCGGTGCGGTAGCAGGATTCCATCCCTGATGGTTTCCAGGCACATACAGTTTTTCAGGGAAACTGGTGTTGATGAACTTGATGGTGTACGGATTTACCCCAACGTTCAATACTACCTTGTATTCGCCCGGTGTGCGGTCAAACTTGAGGTTATCTCCCTTGCCAAAGCTTACGTTATCCGCCGTTCCTCCTGCCGAATGTGTCCAGTCATGGTTCACACGGATCTTGAATTCTCCTTCCTGCATACTGGTTATGGCAGAGAAAGTCTGGGTCTGCGGATCGTAAACCATGTCTACGTCACTGCTCCATCCGTTGCTTTCCACGGGAGCAGACCCGATGAGGCTTAATGTCTCTACCTGGATCATGTACAGGCTGTTGAGCTTCTTGTTCAGCAGGATGTTGTACATACCCGAGGGAGCGGTTATGTCACCGCCGGTTGTTCCCTTTCCGGTCAGGGCAGTATATCCGTTGCCAAAAATTGTCTTTTCAATATTGGCGATGGCAAAGTCTCCTTCCCAGGCAGGGGCGGGTGAAAACTTGAATCCAACCTCACCGCCGCCTTCCACGCTCAAATCTATCATGCCTTCATACAATCCCTTTGTGACCGAAGAATGTTTGATCTTTGGAGCCGAGGCGGGATCCCATCCCTGGTGTGCGCCGGGTACGTATATGTACTCGGGATACGTGGCTATGTATGTGGTGACGTTTATGGTGGCCTTGTTTGAAATGACACCTTCCGGGTAAGTGGCCGAGAAGGCTCTGACGGTGAAATCCAGGTCGGAGGCAACTGCTTCGGGGGCTCCTGCGGCAACAGCCGCTTCGTTCAGCGCATCGACGGTGATGGAAAACCTTGTTTCTGTAAGATCAGAAGCAAGTAGCACAATCGCGGCTGTTTCACCGTATTGCATTGACACACCGTAGGTAATCGCTTCATTGTACCCGAGCCTGGCCGGTTCCCAGGTAAGGAGTTCCAGTACGCCTTCAGGATCGGTTACATCCAGAACAATCGATTCGACCAGGGCTGTGGTTTCCGGGGATACGGCATCACCATAAGCATAAATATCGATGGTTATAGGATCAGAATCGAAAGTTTCTGCTTCGTTGGTCACCGACACATAGAATGTCATGGTAAAGGTGTCATTCTCCGGTAAGGCGGGAAAAGCGTTGTAAAGTGCCGTCTTGAACTCATTTTTTGGTACCCTGTAATAAAGTTCGGCGGTCGATGCCAGTTTGGCTGTTGATTCTCCGAATTTGCCATACAGATCGTAGGTGAGTCCTTCTCCCAGGAAACGTGCAGGTTTCCAGGAAAAATTCACAAATTCATCCATCGTATTGGAGGTCATCAGAATATCGGAATGTGCATACATTTCGGGAGGTACGGGCGCTGTTGAAAAAGCGTCTTCACTGATCACCTCGCAGGAGACGGCTGACAGGCTCACGATGGCTGCAGCAAATAAATATTTTAGTATTTTCATAATTGCGTCTCTTTAATCATTTACTGTTTTTCCATAAGCAGAACAAAAGGAGTCCTGTTGCCGTGGAGTTTCATGATATAGGTCCCGGTAGATGGCACATTCAGGTCGGCGCCGCCTTTTACCAGTTTCACTCCTCCTTCCACATCTGTGCTGGCTTCGTTGTTAGTCCCATATTTATCGTCCCAGCTTTCGTTCAGGCGGATCAAAAAGTTCTTATCACCGCTGAAGGTAATAGCGGGCGAAACCCACACGTTGTTAACTTCATCGTAAACCATGTCCAGATCGGTGCTCCAGCCGCTTTCGTCAAAGGCACCAATGATACCGACTTTGTTAACAAGCTGTTTGTCAATGGTCATCTTGCCGCGGTTGACTGTCAACAGGTAAATGTTACCCTCGGTCAGATCAACAGAAAGGTTAGAGTCTGACTGTTCGGGGCAATACCAGGATGGAGTCAGGAAATTGTATCCCCAGTTGGCATCGGACCAGTTTCGAGCAACGGTTACCTTAAAGTAGGAGTATTGATCCGATCCGTCTTCAAGGTCCACCAGGATCTTGTAAACGTTCGTTCCGCCGTCTGTTTCCCAGAATTCGGGAGCCTGTTCTATTTTCCAGCCCTGGTAATTGCCTGGCAGGTAGAGTTGGCGCAAAGCTGCTGCAAAAGTGGTAACATTAAAGGCAATGGAGTTTGAAGTTACGCTCTCCACGCTGGTGCCATATACTTTGGCTACCAGGTAGGCCGTAATGCTTGCCGTTGCATTAACCCCAACGCCAAGATCGTTGGCAACCACCCCATTCAGGTCTGATTTTGTTACAGACAGGGAGTTGGTAAAAGACGTCCCGATCAGGGCTGTCTTTGAATTGGCCGTCGCATAGAGGGCATATTCTATCTGTACGGCGGGACCAAAGGAAGCGCCGGACCAGTTAAAGGTCACGCTTTCTGTTTTGTTGTTATCCTCGTTGATGATAACCGGGCTTTGTGAAAGCAAGACCGGGGCCTCGAATCCGGAGGCCGGATTCAGGTATGCCTTCTCGATCTGAATGTCACAGGAAACGAGAACCAGCACAGAGGCGAACAACATAGTTAAATATTTAGTGTATTTCATAATCGTAATCATTTATTGAATCCTCTTATGTTAGTATCCTGTATTCTGAACCAGATTGGGGTTTGCATTCAGATCACTCAGTATGATGGGGTATACTTTGCGGTGTTCGGGTAAGGATACTTTTCCGTTCATCACCCCACCCTTCAGGGTCCAGGGATATTGCATAGAAGTGAAATACCCGTAACGGATCAGGTCCGTTCTGCGGTGTCCTTCCCACATCAGTTCACGGGCACGTTCGTCCAGCAACCAGTCCAGGTCTATAGTTTCCGGTGTTTTGGTGGCAACGCCGGCCCTTTCTCGCAATTGGTTAATATATCCTTTTGCCAGGGGATCGGTCACCACGCCTCCGTTCAGACGGGCATCGGCTTCTGCGTAGATCAGGTACATCTCGGCCAGTCGGAATAATGGAAAGTCAATGGAAGAGAATTTGTAATTCGATTCGGCATCCGATACTGTATGTCCGTCGGAATATAAACCGCTGAATTTCCAGCACCGCCATCCGGTATCGGTGGTTGTGTTGTCAAAGTCCTTGCTTGAGCCGATATTGTAGAAGAAAGCACGCTTGTCGCTTTTTTCACGGTCATATCCGAATCCCGAGGAGGCTCCCCATTGTACTCCTTCTAGTTCAAAGCGCTGGACATAATCGTCGGCTACGTGGTAACCGTTCCAGGTTTCAGGATTGAGCAAGCCGCTCAGGCCCAGGTTTTGGGCAATGGCTTTGTTGGCATCGGAGCTTAGTGTGGCAGAGACCAGGTGGGTTGTACCTCCCCAGCTTTGCGTGTTGTCCTTGTCATAAACAACAGCGACTATGAACTCCCGGTTTGCGCCATTGGTGGTATTGTCCTGCATGAACAATTCCTGGTAATCAGGATGCAATGAATATCCCATACCAATAACTGTAGCAGCAGCTTCTTTGGCTTTCTGCCATTGTGCGGTACCGGTATAAACTTCTGCATTCAGGTACATACGGGCGAGCACTGCCCAGGCAGATCCTTTGGTAGCGCGTGGATACGGTACATCTCCCTTTGCCGGCATGTCGGCGCTGTTGGCCAGGTCCAGCAATTCTTCTTCCAGCCATGTATAAAGGGCTGCTCTTCCAATTTGTTTGGGAAGCTCACCGCCAATGTTCTCTTCAAGAGCAAAAGGAGGATTCCCGAACAGATCAAGGAGCAGGTAATAGTACAAAGCACGGTTGAAGCGGGCTTCGGCACGATACTGGTGTATGGTGGCAATTTCGGATGAATGTCCCCTGTCGTTGAGCTTTTCATCCGTTGTCTGGATCAGGTACTCGTTGACCAGGGTGATACCTTTCATACAGCGCGTATAGACGGCTATGATGGCTTCGTTGTCTGCAGATGTCCAGCGGTGGTATTGTATAGGAGCTATGTAGTTGTCACCCCAGATGATTTTGAATGAATCCGTAGAAAGTTCGTTCAGTACCATATACATACGGGTAAGCTCGCTTTGTCCGGCATCGGAAACGGCAATATCCGATGATCCCATGTCGTTCTGGCTCACCAGTGCCCAGTAACCATATAGATAGGCTAAGCCGTTCAAATAACTGGCAGGCTCTGCGTATGCGGTCTCCGAGGTAGCATCTGTCTCATTCAGCGGCAGCGTATCCAGGTCGTTGATACACGAGCTCAGCAGGAACACGAATGCCAACGCCAGTAGAAAACTGTTTTTCAATATCTTTTTCATATCTACCTTGTATTAAAAGTTAATGTTAAGACGCAGGGTATAGAGTCTGGGACGTGGTATGATGTTAAAGTCCACACCATCCGAAGATACGATCTCGGGATCAAGTCCCCTGTATTTTGTAAATACATATACGTTCTGTACCGATGCAGCTATACGTATGCTTTTTGCAAATTTTAGGTTGTCAAACGTATAACCCAGGTTAATATCGTCTATGCGGAAGAAAGAAGCATTCTCGATAAACATATCAGAATACTTCTGATTGTTTTCCGAGGGGGCTGTCCATCCCGGAACCATGTATTCTTTACTTACATTGTTCAGGTATCCTTTGTTCCAGTCATCGCTGTAAGAAGTGGAATAACCCATGGCTACCCCGTTGATGACATAGTTTCCCAGGGATCCGTGTCCGTTCAGACCCAGGTCCCAATTTTTGTAACGGAACTGGGTGTTGACCCCAAAGAAGGCATCCGGTGTGGGACTGAAACCGGTAACATAGCGGTCGGCGTCTGTGATCTCGCCGTCACCGTCACGGTCTATCAGACCATTTTGAACAGGATTCCCTTCATTATCGTACAATTGCTGGAACATATAGAACGTGTAAGGCGAGAAGCCCTCCCGGTGCAGGGAGCTGTAACCGCCCGTTCCTCCCATCCCGGATCCTGTGGTTACTCCCAAGTATCCTTCTGTCTTTAGGGTGGTCAGTTTTGTAATTTTTGTATCCTGAAAGGTTATGTTACCGCCTATGGACCAGTGCGCGTCGGCCGTCTGGACAGGTACGAAATTAAGGGTGAACTCCAATCCCTTGTTTACCATGTTCCCGATATTGGATATGATGCTGTTCCCAAAGTTGGATCCCAGGGGTGTGGAAATTACGTTCAGCAGATCGTAAGTGTTCCGGTAATAAGCCTCGGCACTACCGGTAATGCGATCGCTGGCAAAACCGAAGTCCAGGCCAACGTTGTAGGTTTCTGTGGTTTCCCATTTCAGGTTGGCGTTGTAAGCCAGAGGTGCCAGTGTGGTATAGTAACCGTCACCCATTAAATACCTCATTTCTATAGCAGAAGAGGATAGATACCGGGCAAGGTAAGGATAGTAATCAGAACCGATGTCCTGTTGTCCGGTCTTGCCCCAGCCAATACGGAGTTTGAGGGCCGACAGGGTTTTACTTGATTTGAGGAAATTCTCCTGGCCGATGTTCCAGGCAAAGGCTGCCGAGGGGAACAGGCCCCAGCGGTTGGCTTTGCTGAATCTTGATGAGGCATCGTTACGTAAGGTTACGGTGAACAGGTATCTTGATGCTATGGAAAAATTAATCCTGCCAAAGAAAGAAAGCAGGTAATATTCCTTGGCATTGGTAGGTGCCGTGTAGTAGAGGGCACCAGGGCCATCGGGTTCGGTGTTCTTGAATTGCTCTTCATCATACTGGACGTAGTTGTGCTGCCAGGAATAACCTGCCATCACGTCCAGGTTGCTGTTTCTGAAATCGTGATTGTAGTTCAGGTAAGTTTCCAGTAATGTATTCAGGTTGTAATTTTCATAAGTAACAAACAAGTCATTGCTGGAACGCATGGCCGAGATGGATCCCAGGGCATTGTATCTTTCGCCCCGTGTGCGGGCTATGTCATAACCGGCGTTCACGTTGGCTGTCAGATCCTCTAAACCATGCACCTTATAGGCGAGTTGCACGTTACCCAGTGATCGCAATGTATAATTGAAATTGGTATAGTCATACATGGTCGATAGCGGGTTGGTGCTGGCCATGGTATTGGCACTGCCATCTGCATTGAACCAGTTCCAGTAACCGTTAGCCTTTGATTTGTCAATGCTCCCGTCTGCATTTGTGAAATAGACGGGTTTGGTGGGATCGAAGGCCAGGGCATTTCCAATGGCACCGGTGGGGGCCCAGTTGGTTTTCTGGTAGATCCCTTTTGCATTCACGTTAATGGTCAGGTGTTCATCAAAAAGCTTGGGCGACAGGCTAATGTCCACGTTGGCTCTCTGGTTGTCGCCAACCTTAAGGGTAGCCTGGTCCAGGTTATACCCAAGGCTCAGGCGATAAGGCATGTGACGGGTAGATCCGTATAGGCTTACGTTCTGGTCTGTATTGAAGGACAGCCTGTAGATCTCTTTTTGCCAGTCTGTATTCTCTGTACCAATAAGGGTCGGGATAATCTGGTTGTTTGGATACGTGGTGCGCATGAAATCCCGGTATTGGTCGGCTGTCATCATCTGAATGGTAGAGGCGTTCTGTTTTACAGAATAACTGGAATTGTAGCTGACGTTAAAACCCCTTCCTGTCCCTTTCTTGGTGGTAATGATAATAACCCCGTTTGAAGCTCTTGAACCATAGATGGCCGTAGCCGAAGCGTCCTTAAGAACGGTGTAGCTTTCTATGTCGTTTGGGTTAACAGAAGCCAGTGGATTGCCCATTCCGGCCCCGCCGTCCCCCGTTACGGGAACGCCGTCAATCACGATCAGAGGATCGTTGGAAGCATTTAAGGATGCGGCACCGCGAATCCTGATGGTAGCAGAAGAGCCGGGCTGACCTGTAGCAGGAGTTATGCGCAGTCCGGAAACTTTTCCAACCAGCATCTGGTCCGGAGAAACCACCGCACCCCGATTCACTTCTTCTGCCTTGATGGCCACAACCGAGCCTGTCATATCGCTTTTTTTGACAGTTCCATAGCCAATGATCACGAGTTCTTCCAGAAGTTCTGAATCTTCGTGCAATACGATCCTGGTTGCGTTCCCCGCGGGAACGACTAAGGTTTGATACCCCAGGTATGATATTTCCAACAGCGTTTCAGGAGAAGGTACTGTAAGGGTAAACCCTCCGTCCAGATCTGTTGTGACACCATAACTGGTTCCCTGTTGCAGAACCGTAGCTGCAATCACCGCTTCGCCGTTAACATCAACGACCGTTCCACTTACTTTATACTGAGCGTAAGCAGAAGTTACGGAGAAGAGTGTGACCGCAAGCAAAAAAGTCATCAGTCTTTTCATAAACATGTAGGTTAGTTAATAATTGTTTAGTTAGATATTTCAAATTTTCGATTCTTTCGGAAAGTAAGCTGTACAGGGTCATCCCTGTCTTCCACAAAGAATACGCTGATTGCTGCAACCAGCAGGCAGAAACCGGAGAACACCATGGCAAATATGGTTTTGCCTCCGTACAGGTATTTTACCATTACCCCTCCTACCAGACCATTGATTATCTGCGGGATGGTAATGAAAAAATTAAAGATACCCATATACACACCCATCTTGTGTGCCGGCAGGGCACCTGCTAAAATAGAATAAGGCATGGCCAGGATCCCTGCCCATGCAATCCCGATCCCTATCATAGGAAAGACCAGCATACGCGGATCCTTCATAAAATAAAAGGAAAGAAATCCTATGGCACCCATCAGCAGGCATAAGGCATGGGTTCCCTTACGGCTGATTTTCTTCGCAATAAAGGGGAGCAAAAAAGCAAAAATGGCCGCTACCCCGTTGTAGACACCCTGCAGGATCCCTACCCAGTCTCCGGCATCGGCATAAGCACGGGTAGTATTGTCAGTAGTTCCGTACAGGTGGTCAGCCACAGCGGGCACCATGTATACCCACATGGAAAACAGGGCAAACCACGAGAAAAATTGTACAACCCCCAATTGTTTCATGGTTTTGGGGATAGATAAAAAATCTTTTCCAATCTGCCAGAAGGGTTGTTTTTCGGGCTTGACGCCTCTCTCAGGAGGGTACTCCTTTGTACTGACGACCGTCCAGAGAACACTTCCCAACAATACTGCAGCTCCAATATAAAATGCATATTTAACGTTATTGGCAACAAGGTGTCCTGCTTCCACATCCGGTGTATTTGCCATACCAAACCAGTTGGTCAAAAGGTAAGGAAGGATGGCCCCCAGAACAGCCCCTACTCCTATGAGTGATGTCTGCACAGAAAAACCCAGTGTGCGCTGCTCCGAAGGAAGAAGGTCCGCCACCAAAGCCCTGAAAGGCTCCATAGCTACATTGATAGAGGCATCCATGATCATCAGTATACCAGCCCCTATGAGCATGGGCGAAATGAAGGGCGCCAGCATGGGAGCATTGGGCATTAGGACAAGGGACAGGGCAGCCAGAATGGCTCCGGTCAGAAAATAAGGACGTCTCCTTCCCAGGCGTGTCCACGTTTGATCGCTGTAGTGACCAATGATTGGCTGAACAATCATTCCGGTTAGGGGAGCGGCAATCCAGAACAGGGAAAGATGGCTCACATCGGCTCCGAAAGATTGCAAAATGCGGCTGACGTTGGCATTTTGCAGGGCAAGCCCGAATTGAATACCCAGAAAGCCGAAGGTCATGTTCCAGATATTCCAGAAAGTCATTTTTTTTGGCATCGTCATAAAGGTTCAGGTAAATAATCATATAAAATTAGCCCCTTTACCTTATAATATAAAAGCAAAACAGACGAAATGCAGAAAAATGTTGACCAAATGCAGAAAATCCCAACCGGATTGTTATTCTGCCTCACCCTCAATCCAGCGCATAAATGCCGGGACCCTTTGACGGCTTACTATAATGGGTTGTTTATAGGGAGGAAGCAGTTCTATGCGCAAACGGCTGTTAAAAAATTTTGAGATAGAGTTTATTGCAGTTATGCTGACGATGCAATTTCGGGCGAGCTTGAAAAATTCTTTTGGATCAATTTGTTCTTCAATGGATTCCAGACTCGAATCGGACAAGTAAGGCTTACCTTCCCTGGTCATGATGTAGGTGCTTTTTTCCTCGGAGAAAAAGTACGCGATGTCTTGTGTTTTTATCACAAAAATCTGGTCACCCACCTTTATGACAAACCGCTGTTTGAACTCCTGAGACTGGTTCACGAGTTTGCCCAGGCTCCACAGGTCACGGGGAGTGGCAGGAGGATTAATGCATTTTTCTACTGCTTCTACAAATTCTGTGTCACCCACAGGTTTGAGCAGGTAATCCACCGCACTTTTTTTCAGGGCTGCCAGTGCATAATGTTCATAGGCTGTGACAATGATCACAGGAGGCATAGCCGTAACCCTGTTGAACAATTCAAAGCAGATACCGTCCGATAGTTCAACGTCCATCATGATCAGATCAGCACTGTTCAGGGCCAGCCACCTGACGGCTTTATCCACCGAGTCCAGGACAGCAGCGATCACGGCATCGGGATAATAAACACTGAACAGCCGCTTTAACTGCATCTGTGCCGGAACCTCGTCTTCCAGTATAAGTACTTTCATTGCCTAATCCTGTATGGGCAAGCGTACTTCAAACGTTTGCCCGGTTTTATTGATAATAATATCTTTTTGAAAAACAGACAAATACTGCCCCCGAATATTTTTTAACCCAACCCCGGTAGAGGAGTTCTGATAGATCTTGGGCTGCAAATTGTTTTTCACTACAAGATAGCCTTCCTCTGTGGTGATTAAAATTTCCAGGGGACTGTCTTTGCTTACAATATTGTGTTTGGTGGCATTCTCCATCAATACCTGCAGGCTGCATGGGATTACAAGTCTATTCAGGTATTCTTCACTTATTTTGAAGGTGACTTTCAGGGAATTGTCAAAACGCTGGGATAATAAATCTACATAAAGTTCACCAAATTCCAGTTCCTCTTTTAACGTAATGGTCTCCTGCTCTCCTATTTTCAGAAAATGGCGGTACAGCGAGGCCAGTTTCCTTACGTATTCGCTGGCTTTTCCGGCATCGGTGTGGATCAGGTAGTCCAGAGAATTGAGGCTGTTAAAAAGAAAGTGCGGATTCAGCTGATGTTTAAGCTGCTGATACTGGTACCTTGCTTTGTTTTTCTGGTTTATTTCAACGTCCAGGGCTTTTTTCTGCACCCTTCCGTAATAGGCATAAATGTCCATACCGGCTATGAAAATCATGTTGAAGAAAAATGCCGCCAGGGCTGTATACCAAAAATTGTAATTAAAAAAAGAATCTTCTGCAGATGCTTCGCGGGCAGACATGATCCTCAACAGTACAGCAGAAAAAAGAGCGATCAAAGAGAGCCCGGATAATTCCAGCAAAGTGCGCAACATGGGCTTTTTTCCGTAGTCTATATGACGGACCAGCATCCACACCAGCAGGAAATCAAGGATTATCATGAGCAAAACCAGCGGATAGTTACCCAGCAGACGGCTGAGTGTTTCGTTGAAATTCAGGTTGAAATTGTTTTGAAAAAAAGGAATGGCCCCTTCAAAAGCCAAACGGAATGCCAGAACAAAGAAAGCCAGCAGGAGCACTTCTATGATAGTGGTTCTTTTTGTTTCCGGTGCCATGATCCGTTATTATTTCTTGCGACGCACCACAAAGAAAATGGACCAGCCCAGAAATTCTGTCACAAGTGTTGTTGTAACCACGTAACTCAGGATGTTTTTCAGCCCCGGAAAAAGCTCCTGTATCCAGCGGGCCCCGTTAGTTCCCAGGAAGAAACCTGCAAAAGAGGCAAGCAGTAACAAACCTACTATCACATCTACCGGCCCGTCATAGAGACGGATCAGGACTACCACCATGGCAATTGTCAGACAGGTAAGCATAAATGTATCCCCAAATGAGGTATCATGCAGGAGGAAACAAGTAAGTGCATGTGCCAGGGCAAAGGAATGGATAATCAAATGTGTAGCGCTGCTTTTTGTCATAATGGGTAAAGGTACAAAAAACCTGAAGATAATTTTTAAGTATATTTGCTACAATCAAATTAATCTTTTATGGAAATAATTTTTCGGATTCATTACAATGCGCCTCAGGATAGCTTCCTGTTCCTCTGCGGTAACATTCCTGAATTAGGCAATGACAATATGAAAAAATCGCCACATATGGACCGGCTTCAGGATGGCTGGTGGAAGCTGAGGATAAAACTCAAATCTTTACCAGAAATGCTTTTATACCGTTATGGTGTTTCCTGTAATGACAGTTCTGTTGTCTGCGAGTATGCAAATCACTGTCAGAAAGGATTGCCTGGCGGTATAGATATTGAAATAATTGACCGGTGGAAGGATCCGGACTATTCGTATGTTTTTCTTACGCATAAACCGGAAACACCCAAAAAATCGGACATAGCCCTTATCACCCGCAGCGGCGCTATCCCTGCAAAATGCCACCTGGCCATGACCGGCAATGCAGAAGGCCTGGGCATGTGGAATCCCTCGCGTGCCATAACGCTGCAATACACAGGAGCCGGCTTGTGGAAAGCTGCATTATCTTATAAAGATATTGGCAACAGCACTCCGGAATACAAGTATCTTATCCGCCGGGATGGGGATAATTCACTGGTAGAATGGGAAGAAGGCCCAAACCGTGTTTTTCTCCCGATTTCTGACCGGACAAACGGGAAAAAACACGTTGTGATAAACGACACCCCATACAGAAGCTCTGTGGAAGGATTGCGCCACGCAGGCACGGCTATTCCCGTATTTTCATTGCGCAGCAAAGAAAGCTGGGGAATAGGGGATTTTGGTGATCTGAAAAAAATGGCAGACTGGACCGCCATTACAGGTCAGCGTGTGCTTCAGATCCTGCCGGTCAACGACACCACCATGTACCATAACTGGATAGACTCCTACCCTTATGGCGGCATATCCATCATGGCTTTGCACCCCCTATACTCCAACATCAATGCCATGTGCCCGAAAGACGGAACAGCAGACCTGTCTGGTTTCGAAAAAGAAAGGAAGGCACTGAATGAACTGCCCCAATTGGACTATGACAAAGTTTCTGTTTTGAAATGGGAAGCCATTCGCTACCTTTTCAAACATACCGGAGAGAAAGTGATGAAATCTTCATCTTTCAGATCTTTTTACAGGGAAAACAAAAAGTGGCTTGTTCCCTACGCGCTTTTCTGCGTCTTGCGCGATAAATTTGGTACGGCCGATTTTTCCCAATGGGAGAAATACGCCACCTACGATCCTGCTTTTGCACAAGAGTTTGATAACCTGGATTTATACATATTCATTCAATACCACCTTGACAAGCAACTTGCCGATGCCCATAAATACCTGAACAATAAAGGCATAATACTCAAGGGAGATATACCCATTGGTATTACCCCCCTGAGTGTAGAAGCCTGGACCGAGTTCCACCTTTTCCACATGGATTCCCAGGCCGGCGCTCCACCGGATGATTTTTCGGTGCAGGGCCAGAATTGGGGCTTCCCCACTTATAACTGGGAAGTCATGGAAAAAGACGGCTATGCCTGGTGGAAGAACCGCTTTAAACACATGGCACGTTACTTTGACGCATACCGCATAGACCACATCCTGGGATTTTTCAGGATATGGAGCATTCCCAGGGACCAGACACAGGGGCTTATGGGTTATTTTGACCCGGCCATGCCTTTTTCAGCAGAAGAAATTGGACATTTTGGCCTTCGCTTTGACAGAGACAGGATGGTAATGCCTTATATAACAGATGACATTTTGTCCACCGTGTTCGGAGAAAATGCAGACATGGTAAGGGAAAAATACCTGGATCAGGGAAAGTATCCCGGGCGATACGATCTGAAGGAGGCTTTCTCCACCCAAAGAAAGATCGCGCTGCATTTCGGATCTCTGGAGGACAACCAACAGAACCGCATCCTGTGCAACAGCCTGCTGGATCTGGCAGCCAACGTGCTTTTCGTACCACAGCCGGGGAAAGAAAATGCCTACCATCCCAGAATCTCGGCCCAGTTCAACTATTCGTACAAGGCTCTGGACGATAATTCCAAATTTGCGTTCAACCGCCTCTATGACCACTTCTTTTATAAAAGGCACAACGACTTCTGGTACCACCAGGCTATGAAAAAGCTGCCTCCGTTGATCTCGGCAACTAAAATGCTCTGTTGTGCCGAAGACCTGGGCATGATCCCCGATTGTGTTCCGCCCCTGATGAAAGAGCTGGCCATGCTCAGCCTTGAAGTTCAGCGAATGCCCAAGGACAAGTACCGGGACTTTGGCGATCCGGCCTCTTATCCTTTTTTATGTGTTTGCACTACCGGATCACACGATACAAGCACCCTGAGGGGATGGTGGGAAGAAGACCGCAATATCACCAACCGGTTTTTCAACACTGTTCTTGGCATGCCGGGCGAGGCTCCCGTGTATTGTGAACCCTGGATTTGCATCCAGGTGATCAGGGACCACCTCCGATGTGGGGCCATGCTGTGCATCCTGCCCTGGCAGGACTGGATGTCGGTTTCAGGAAAGTTACGCCGTGAAAATCCACACGATGAACGCATCAATGTACCGGCTATCGTTCCTCATTACTGGCGCTACAGGATGCATATGACCCTGGAAGAACTCCTTGGGGAGAAAGATTTTAACAACGAGCTAAAAAACATGATCCGGGAAAGCGGCCGGTAAACACAACCCGGCTTAATGCTCAATGGCGGTTCCGCGCAGGCCCCCTGCAGTGGCCCAGGCCCTGTACATGATATCTGTGTTAAATTCCATGGCAATTCTGCCGTTCTTATCTACACAGATCACCCCCCCTCCAGAGCCTTCCATGGTGTCTATCTTGTTGAATATTACCTCGCGGGCGGCTTCTTCCACCGAGTAGCCTTTATAGTCCATCAGAGCGTTTATGTCGAAGGCCACACACCTTCTTATCCATAATTCCCCGTGTCCGGTACCGGAAACAGCCACTGTGTTGTTATTGGCATAAGTTCCTGCACCAATGACCGGAACATCCCCCACTCTTCCCCAGCGTTTACCGCTCATGCCACCGGTAGAAGTAGCGGCTGCCAGGTTGCCGTTTTTATCCAGGACAACACACCCTACGGTTCCTTTTGGGTCCGGATTTTCCTTCTGTTCCCTGATTCTGCGGATCTGTTCCAGTCTTTTTGGGGTTGAAAAATACTCATTGGGAACCATCGTCAGCCCGGCCGAGGCAGCAAAAGCAGAAGCTCCTTCGCCTATGAGCAGTACGTGCGGCGTGTCTTCCATAACATGTCTTGCTGCCAGGATGGGATTCCTGATATCCCGAACACCGGCTACGGCACCTGCCTTCAGATCCCTGCCGTTCATCAGGGCTGCGTCCAGTTCATGGATGCCTTCAGAGTTTACCACAGCTCCTTTGCCCGCATTGAAATCAGGGCAATCTTCCATCCAGACTACCACCTGCATGGCAACATCAATGGCCCGGGCACCCTGTTCCAGCATGGCCGTACCGGTTTCCAATGCCTGGTTTAACAGATCCATGTAATGATCCCTTTCGGAAGGGCTCATGCCGGCAGCGGATCCGGCTCCACCATGAAGCACAATGGCCCATTCTTCCTTTGTATCTGTGTTGACACACTGTGTGAATATCAATGCAGAAGCCAGCAAAAACAAAAGAGTTGGAATTTTTCTCATAGGGTTATTATTGATTTAAAATACTTGTTACAAGGTACAGTTTTTTTGGCATTTAAAAATTTGTTGTATATTAGTATTATAATTAACTTCTAAACCACCCTATGAAAAAAATTATCCTATCAACCTTTCTTATCCTGACAGGCTTTTTCACCCTTTCTGCCCAGAATGATGTTTTGCCAAACCTGATGGCAAAAGGCACCAACATGGGTAGCCTTGGTGTTGGTCTTCCAGTCATTGGGGCTGGTTACAGAATGACTGTTCCTCCCATTGCTGCTTTTTATGAAGTGGGTATCCTTGACCTTGGCAGACCGGGCTCTGTCGCTGTAGGCGCGCATGCCGGATTTTGGGGATACAGGTACAAAGCCTCTATAGGAGATTACGATGCTACTTACCGTTATTTCAACACACTTGTTGGCCTGCGCGGTACCTACCACTTTACCATTCTGGAAAACTGGGAAGTATACGGAGGCGCCGTTCTGGGATTGAAACTGGAATCAAATCGTCACAAAGACAATATGGGTACTACCGCATCACATACCCATGTTAGGTTCGGGTGGCAGATTTTAGGCGGAACAAGATATATGTTTACTCCGTCTCTGGGAGCTTTTGTTGAATTCGGGTACGGATTTACTTATGGCACAATAGGTGCTACCTATCGTTTTTAGTTCAAAAAAACCATTTTGTTGAAAGCCGTCCTTTACAGACGGCTTTCTTTTTTTACCGGATGCAACAAAGCAGAAAATTATTGCATCTGGTACACATATCCGGTATTTATGTTACTTTTGATTTTAATAATCAATCTCTTTCAAACAACTCTTATGAAAAAAACATTTCTTTTAATCAGCACTGTTATTCTTACGATGATTCTGTTCTCCTGCTGTAAAGATGACCAGGAGCAGGTATCGCTCTTCTACAAAGAGGTTATCTATGAATTCTCGGATGGTGTAGACTATTTTACAGCAACCTTAACAAGTTGCAGTGGGGTTAAGGACATAAACGATTCTTCAAAGGGAACTATATATGCGACCATCAATATCAAAGCAAACCGTCTCTGTAATCTGAAATTCAGCAGCACAGAAGGCCTCATAGATGATACGTATATAACTGAATATGCGGTTTATCCTTTGGAGTATTATACTTCTGTCCCTTTTTCCCATGAGTTTTCACTAACAAAAGACCAGACTGTTGTTTTGAACCTGGTATTTCCAAACGTTCCCACACGGCTGCTGAAAGTGGGCAGATTGAGGGTGGCCGTAGAGATCAGTAACTACAAGAAATACGCCTTTACAATCCACCAGATACCCTACAAACCCGACACTGACAGAATCGTCTGGAATTAAGCATATTTATGGATAATTACCGCCAAATCAAACGGGAGGAAATTGCACTTCTTAAAAAGCAGCGATGTCACTCAGATGATTGGAACAAGCTATGGGTAGATCCTGATTTTAGGCCGGAAAGAGTTTGGGATACAGCCTTTTCCGGGAATATCCGTCTTGGTGTTTTTGATTTGAAAAAAGAGCTTCCCTCAGGTATATGCATACAATCCGGCCTCTGTAACGCCAAACTGCACAACGTATCTGTAGGAGACAATTCTTGTATTGAAAATATCCATAGTTATATAGCCAACTATAACATTGGATCCGGTTGTATCATAGAAAACGTAGATAAGATCTATACAGAAGGTATTTCCTCATTCGGGAACGGTGTGGACGTATCTGTTTTGAATGAGACAGGCGGCCGTGAAGTTCCTATTAACAACAAACTTACCGCTCATTTTGCATACATCCTGGCCTTATACCGCCACAAGACAGAACTGGTGAAACGAATGCGTGAACTGGTAAGCATATATGCACAAAAAGTATCATCTGACAGGGGAACCATTGGAGACAATGTTACTATAAGCCATTCGGGAACACTTAAAAATGTTGTCATAGGAGACTACACCACCATTGAGGGTATTTCTTCACTAATAAACGGCAGCATCAATGGAAATGCGTATGACCCGGTCTATATTGGCCATGGGGTGAACGCCCAGGATTTTATCATATCCTCGGGAGCAAAAGTGGAAAGAGGTGTCAATATAACAAAATGTTTTGTCGGGCAGGGAACCATACTTGGAAAAGGTTATTCTGCCAATGATTCGCTTTTCTTCAGTAATTGTCTTGGAGAAAACGGGGAAGCATCCTCTGTGTTTGCCGGGCCTTATACGGTCAGTCACCATAAATCCACCCTGCTGATTGCAGGCATGTTTTCCTTCATGAATGCCGGATCCGGGTCCAACCAGTCCAACCATATGTACAAATTGGGACCTATTCACCAGGGCATTATGGAACGGGGGGCAAAAACTACCTCTGATTCTTACATCCTGTGGCCATCCCGTATAGGAGCTTTTTCTCTTGTGCTGGGACGTCATGTCAACAATACAGACACCAGTTCGCTGCCATTTTCATACCTGATAGAACAGGACAACACAACATACCTTATCCCCGGAGTCAACCTCAAAAGCGTGGGTACCGTACGGGATGCCCAGAAATGGCCAAAACGAGACCTGCGAAAAGATCCTGTCAAACTGGACCAGATCAATTACAACCTGCTGAGCCCCTATACAATCCAGAAAATGCTCAACGGAAGAGCCATCCTCAGGGAATTGATGAGGGTGTCGGGAGAAACCACTGACGTTTTTTCCTACAAAAGCACCAAAATCAAAAACACCTCTCTTATCAACGGAATCAGGTATTATGAAATCGCTATCAAAAAATTCCTGGGAAATTCGATCATCAAGCGCCTGGAAAAAACGCGTTTCAAATCTATTGAGGAAATAAGAGACCGGTTACGTCCCGATACTGCCATAGGACTTGGAGAATGGCTGGATATATCAGGGCTGATCGCGCCCAAAACAGAAATCGATAAATTGATCTGTGGAATAGAAACCCGTGAGATTTCAAAGATTGCGGATATCAACCATTTCATTGAGGAACTGCACCGGAACTACTATTATTACGAATGGACATGGGCGTATTCCAAGATCAGTGAATTCTACAACATTGATCCCGGGGAAATCACCATACATCAAATCAGAAAGATTGTTATGGAATGGGAAGATTCTGTTGTTGGTCTTGACAAAATGCTCTATGAAGATGCACGTCACGAATTTTCGCTAAGTTCCATGACCGGTTTTGGAGCCGACGGCAATATGGATGAATGCCGCCTTGATTTTGAACAGGTAAGGGGTGTTTTCGAAAACAATCCTTTTGTTGCTGCAGTGTTAAAGCATATTGAAGACAAGACAGCCCTTGGACAGGAGCTGATTACACGACTGGAGGACATCCAATGAACCCTTTTAATGAGGAGTTGTTTTTGGAACGCCAGACCAGAATAAAAGAAACTTTTTTTTCCATTACCAATGCCCAAAAAAACGATCTGACCCGTGAGTGTGCCAACTTAAATGCCGACACACCGGCAGGGATGATGATGAAGTTTTCCAGTGAAACAACAAAAAATTTGTTTCGGATTATCTCTTATTCCAGGAAGTGATCGATGCCGTCGAGAAGGGATACATTCATATTTATGTCGGCATTATGGATTGGCAGCGAAAAGCTCAACCCCGGCCATACGGTAGGCAGTATCATCAACCAGGGCACACTGGGAATTGGTTATATTGGACTTGCCGAGTGTCTGATTGCTCTGACGGGAAAACACCATGGTGAATCCGACCAGGCACAAGAGCAAAGAATTTGGCATCATCAAAGGCATAACAGACATTGATAGTGATGCCACCCACAACCCTGAATCCATAGCCACCGTGGTCGACTTGATGGACAAATATAATATGGGTTATTGTTCTGTGAATCACAACCGTAACCGTTGTCTGGCTCATGAATACACCTGAAATAATTTTTTCTATTGCAGAAAAGGCGGGAATTTCCAAAGCTGCTCTCAGTACCAGGAAAACCTTGTATCAGTCTTTTCTGGCAGGAGCTTACATTACCATAGGAGGTGCCTTCTCATTGATTGTGGGCTATGGGTTCACGGAAATCACCTCAGGCAACCCCGGTTTGCAAAGAATACTCTCCGGAGCGGTCTTCCCTTTAGGCCTGATCCTGGTTGTATTTTTGGGAGCAGAGCTTTTTACCGGAAACTGCGCCATACTGATTCCGGGACTGATGAGTCGCAAGATAAGTCCGGGTAGTTTGTTTCGTAATTGGGGATTGGTCTATCTCGGAAATTTTGTGGGAGCCTTATGTGTGGCTTACTTTCTGATGCATCTGGCCGGTGTAAGCGCAGCAGAGCCGTGGCACACAGACATCCGGAATATTGCCCTGATAAAGACAACCATACCCTGGTGGAAAGTTTTTCTCAGGGGGATCGGAGCCAACTGGCTGGTTTGTCTGGCCATCTGGTTGGGGTATGCTTCCACATCGGCTATTGGTAAGATTATTGGTCTTTGGTTTCCAGTTTGCTGCTTTGTTGCCCTGGGATTTGAACACTCGGTGGCCAATATGTTTTTCATACCCCTGGGTATGATGGAAGGAGCCCCGGTTGGCATTATACCTTTTTTATGGAACAATTTGCTTCCTTCTACGTTAGGCAACATTGCAGGAGGTGGATTTTTTGTGGGATTTCTGTATGGAAAAATTTTTATAGGTTCATAAAATCATACCCGGTACTACAGCCGTGGTGAAGGGTTCCGCACTTCTATTTATTTTGCCGGTTGTTCGCACCACTGCCCTGGTTGCCATAATCCACAGACCTGGGATATTAAAAACGGGACTTTGATGAGTATTGAAGAGATCATGAACCACATCCTGCCCAATGAATTTGAAAACGTCACTTTCTCCGGGGGAGATCCCCTGTACCAGGTTGAAGCAGTTACCCCATAGCAATTCAAATAAAGGTCCAGACAGGTAAAACAATTTGGTGCTACACCGGCTATACCTATGAACAAATATTGGCCTCTGCCCGGCTTTCTATGATCCTGCCCCATATAGACGTCCTGGTTGACGGTCCCTTTTCCCTGGAAAGAAAAACAAATCAAATTCCCTTTGTTGGCAGCAGCACCCAGCGTGTAATCGTGCTACGCTAAGCCCTCCCTACGGTCAGGGAGGGTTTGGGTGGGTGTTCGTTAACGTGGCGGCACAGCCGATGCCCTTAAACGACAAAACCCCTGGTCTTTTTGGTCAGGGGTTCGTTTGCCGCCGGGGCTTGCCCCGGCTAAGCCCTCCCTACGGTCAGGGAGGGTTTGGGTGGGTGTTCGTTAACGTGGCGGCACAGCTGACGCCCTTAAACGACAAAACCCCTGGCCTTTTTGGTCAGGGGTTCGTTTGCCGCCGGGGCTTGCCCCGGCTAAGCCCTCCCTACGGTCAGGGAGGGTTTGGGTGGGTGTTCGTTAACGTGGCGGCACAGCCGACGCCCTTAAACGACAAAACCCCTGGCCTTTTTGGTCAGGGGTTCGTTTAAGGGCGGCGGCTACCTACTCTCCCACCTGGTCTGGCAGTACCATCGGCACAAACGCGTTTAACTTCTCTGTTCGGAATGGGAAGAGGTGGATCCACGTCGTTATAGCCACCATGAGCTTGCTGCATGACAGGATAATGCTTCCGCTTCTCCTGCCTTGCGTGTTTTATGTAAAAAGAGAGATAACGTCGGTTGTGTTCTTCTGTAGAAAAAGTTCTCGGGATATTAGTACTGCTCGGCTATGACATTACTGCCTTTACACCTGCAGCCTATCTACGTAGTAGTCTGCTACGTCCCTCTATGGAAATCTCATCTTAAGGGCAGCTTCGCGCTTAGATGCTTTCAGCGCTTATCTGGTCCGCACGTGGCTACCCGGCTATGCAACTGGCGTTACAACCGGTATACCAGAGGTGCGTCCAACCCGGTCCTCTCGTACTAAGGTCAGCTCCTTTCAAATTTCCAACGCCCACAACAGATAGAGACCGAACTGTCTCACGACGTTCTGAACCCAGCTCGCGTGCCACTTTAATCGGCGAACAGCCGAACCCTTGGAACCTGCTCCAGCCCCAGGATGTGA
>Ga0209604_1000315_pt1 | contig 46385 bp, 36 predicted proteins | sample AD_UKC097_MetaG_FD_184405 | JGI IMG/M metagenome (GOLD analysis project Ga0209604, IMG submission 184405) | Active sludge microbial communities of municipal wastewater-treating anaerobic digesters from USA - AD_UKC097_MetaG (SPAdes) (version 2) | ecosystem: Engineered > Bioreactor > Anaerobic >...
TCCTGAGGCCGTCCCGAACGGTGCGGCCCTGCTCCTCGTCGGCGACGCGGATCAGCTCCCGAGCGTCGGGCCGGGCCAGGTCCTGCGCGACCTGCTCTCCTCAGACGCCGTCCCCTCCGTCCGCCTCACCGAGGTCTTCCGGCAGGCGGCCGAGAGCCGGATCGTCATCGGGGCTCACCGGGTCCGCGAGGGGCACCTCCCCGACCTGACGAACCCGGCCGGGACCGACCTCTTCTTCTTCGACGCGAAGGAGCCCGAGGAGGCGGCGCGGCGCGTCGTGGAGGTCGTCGCCGAGCGGATCCCGCGCCGCTTCGGCCTCGACCCGCGACGGGACGTCCAGGTCCTCGTCCCGGTCCGTCGCGGGCCGCTCGGCGCACGCGCGCTCAACGAGGCGCTCGGGAAGGCGCTGAACCCCGGCGGCGCGCCCCGCGTCTCCCGCTTCGGAATGGAGCTCGCCCCCGGCGACCGCGTCATGCAGGTGGAGAACGACTATGACCGCGAGGTCTACAACGGCGACCTCGGCCTCGTGACCTCCGTCGATCCCGGCGAGGGCGAGCTCCGCGTCGCCTTCGACGGCCGCGAGGTGACGTACGGCTTCGACGAGCTGGACCTCCTCCAGCTCGCGTGGGCGACGACGATCCACAAGTCCCAGGGGTCGGAATACCCGGCGGTCGTCATCCCGCTCGCGATGACCCACTACGCGATGCTCGAGCGGAACCTCCTCTACACGGCGATGACGCGGGGCCGGAAGCTCGTCGTTCTCGTCGGCGACCGGAGGGCCATCGCCGTCGCCGCCCGGCGCTCCTCCGCGGGGAGCCGCGTCACGCGGCTCGCGGAGCTGCTCCGGGCAGCCCGCCCGGGCTGCTAACCTCCGCGCAGGAGGACACTCGTGGCGCGACACGGAGCAGACCGCACGGTCCCGCGGGCGCCGCAGGCGTCCGGCGGGGAGCTCGTGGCCGAAGTCCTCGGCCGCCACGGCGTCCGATTCCTCTTCACGCTCTGCGGCGGTCACATCTCCCCCATCCTCGCCGCGGCGAAGGCGCGCGGGGTGCGGGTCGTCGACACCCGACACGAGGCGACGGCCGTCTTCGCCGCCGACGCCGTGGCGCGACTCACCGGCGTCCCCGGCGTCGCCGCGGTGACCGCCGGGCCCGGCGTCACGAACGCGTTGACCGCCCTCCAGAACGCGCGCCTCGCCCAGACCCCGCTGGTGCTCCTCGGCGGCGCCACCGCAACCGTCCTGCGCGGCCGCGGCGCCCTCCAGGACGTCGACCAGATCGCCCTCGTCGCCCCCGTCGTCAAGCGCGCGTACCGCGTCTCGAAGCTCCGCGACCTCGTCCCGGCGCTGGAAGAGGCCTTCGCCGTGGCCCGAGACGGCGTTCCCGGACCCGTCTTCGTGGAGTGCCCCGTCGACCTCCTCTACCCCGAGCGGGTCGTCCGCGGTTGGTACGCCTCGAAGGCGGGGACGCCGAAGGGACTCGTCGCGAAAGCGACGCGCTGGTATCTCGACAGGCACCTCGACGCGCTCTTCACCGGGGTCGATGGGGTCGACGCTCGTGGGCCGGCGTCCGCTCCTCCTCCTCCCCCCGAAGCCGGGAGCGTCGGGACCGCGGCGCTCCTCCTGGGGCGAAGCGAACGTCCCGTCGCCCTCCTCGGGAGCGGCGCGCTCCTCGACCCGGCCGGGGCCGGCGCGCTCGCGCGCGCGGTCGCGGAGCTCGGCCTCCCCGTCTACCTCTCGGGGATGGCGCGCGGCCTCCTCGGCCCCGCTTCGCTCCTACAGTGCCGCCACCGGCGGACCGACACCCTCCGCGAGGCCGACCTCGTCCTCCTCGCGGGCGTCCCGTGCGACTTCCGGCTCGATTACGGCCGGCAGATCCGGCCGGACGCCGTCGTCATCTCGGCAAATCGCGACTCCGCCGCCCGGGCACTCAACCGTCGGCCGACACTCGACGTCGGAGGCGACCCAGGCCTCTTCCTCCGGGCTCTCGCCGACGCCGTGCCGGGCGGCTTCCCTCGCCCGGAGTGGCTCGCGCGCCTACGGGAGCGCGACGCCACCCGCGGCGCGGAGATCTCCGCCGCGCCGGATGGGGCGCGAGGCGCGCTGGATCCGGTCGCCCTCTGCCGCAGCCTCGAGGAGGCCCTTCCGGAAGACGGCCTCGTCGTCGCCGACGGAGGGGACTTCGTCGCCACGGCTTCCTACGTCCTCCGGCCGCGGGCGCCCCTCTCCTGGCTCGATCCCGGCGTCTTCGGAACGCTCGGCGTCGGCGCCGGCTTCGCGCTCGGGGCGGCGCTCTGCCGCCCCGGAGCGCCCGTCCTCCTCCTCTGGGGAGACGGCTCGGCCGGCTACGGCCTCGTCGAGGTCGACACGTTCGTCCGGCACGGCCTGGGCGTCGTCGCCGTGATCGGGAACGACGCCGCATGGACGCAGATCGCCCGCGAGCAGGTGGAGGTGCTCGGCGACGACGTCGGGACCGTCCTGCGCTCGACTGACTACCACGCGGCGGCCCGCGGCCTCGGCGGCGAGGGGCTCCTCCTCGACGACCCGACACGCCGCGGCCCCGTCCTTGCGGAGGCGTTCCGCCTCGCCCGGACCGGCCGACCCGTCGTCGTCGACGCGCGCCTCGGCAAGACGGCTTTCCGGAAGGGCTCGATCTCGATCTGAGCCGGCGCGGAGCGTCGCCGCGCCGTGCGACACTCCCCGCGAGGGGTCGTCGCCGGACCTCGCATCGGCACCGTCCCCCGGGAGAGCGCACGCAGATGACCGACACCCCGACCGACCCGCACCCGCTCTCGCTCGTCGTCGTCGGCGCCGGACCGGCGGGGCTCACCGCGGCCTGGGAGAACGCCCGACACGGGGGAACCGCGACCGTCCTCGAGCGCGACGACCTCGTCGGCGGGATCGCCCGGACCGTCGAGCGGCGCGGGTACCGGTTCGACATCGGCGGCCACCGGTTCTTCACGAAGGTCCGCGAGGTCGAGGAGCTCTGGCACGAGATGCTCGCGGACGATTTCCTGCGCGTCCCGCGGCAGTCGCGCATCCTCTACCGCCGGAAGCTCTTCTCCTACCCGCTGAAGCCGTTCGAAGCGTTCTTCGGCCTCGGCCCGATCGAGAGCTTTCGCTGCGGCCTCAGCTTCCTCGCGGCCCGCCTCGCCCCGCGCAGCCCCGAGGAGGACTTCGAGACGTGGGTCTCGAACCGCTTCGGTCGGCGCCTCTTCTCGATCTTCTTCAAGACCTACACCGAGAAGGTCTGGGGCGTCCCCTGCACGCAGATCCGGGCCGACTGGGCCGCCCAGCGCATCCGCGGCCTCTCGCTCTGGAAGGCCGTCTGGCACGCGGTGAAGCCCGACCGGAGCGTCAAGACGCTGATCGAGGAGTTCGACTACCCGCGCCTCGGCCCGGGGCAGATGTGGGAGCGCTTCACCGCCCGCCTCGAGGAGCGGGGCTCACGAGTCCTCCTCGGGCGGAGCGTGGCGCGGATCGCCTGGCAGGAAGGCAGGGGCGTCACGGCGGTCGAGACGGACGGCTCGGCCGGACGGGAAACCTTTACGGGCGACGCCTACGTCTCCTCGATGGCCCTCTCCGACGCCGTCCTCGCGCTCGACCCTCCCCCGCCGCCGGAGGTCCTGGAGGCCGCCCGCGCTCTCCGCTACCGCGACTACATCCTCGTCGCGCTGATGTTCGAGGGGGAGCGCTTCTTCCCCGACAACTGGGTCTACATCCACAGTCCCGAGGTGCGGATCGGCCGCGTCCAGAACTTCGGGAACTGGTCGGCCGCGATGGTCCCCCGCCCCGGCGTCACGTGCCTCGGCCTCGAGTATTTCTGCTTCGACACCGACCCGGTCTGGTCCGCGCCCGACGACGAGCTCCTCGAGACGGGCCGGTCGGAGATCACGAAGACCGGCCTCGTCCCCGAGGGGGCGCGCGTCCTCGACGGCGCCGTCGTGAGGATGCCGAAGACCTACCCGATGTACGACCCGGGCTACTCCGAGAAAGTCGACGTCGTCCGGCGCTTCTTCGCGGAGCGCCTCCCGAACCTCCAGCAGGTCGGACGGAACGGGATGCACCGCTACAACAACCAGGACCACGCGATGGTGACGGGTCTCTACGCGGTGAGGAACCTCTACGGCGCCTCGAACGACCTCTGGGCCGTCAACGTGGACGACGAGTACCACGAGGAAACGCGAACGCTGCGCCCCGGCGAGGAGGGATCCCGGCCGTAGGCCGCTCCCCGCGCCGATACTCCGGCGCGGGGTCGTCTCTCCCGGTCCCGCGGGGCGCGGCCCCGCGCCGGCTCAGAGCGGCGCGAAGCGCGCCGAGAAGTGCCGGAGGACCTTCGGGGCCTCGGTGATCCGGTAGCCGCGCAGCTCCTCGCGCTTCCGGAAGACCTCGAGGACCCCTTCGGCGACGAGGTCGATGTGCGACTGCGTGTAGACGCGGCGCGGGATCGCGAGCCGGACGAGGTCCATCGGCCCCGGCGCCTCCGTCCCGTCAGGGTGGAGGCCGAACATCACGGTCCCGATCTCGACGCCCCGGATCCCCGCCTCAAGGTAGAGCGCGTTCGCAATCGCGATGCCGGGGTACTGGAGCGGCGTCACGTGCGGGAGCATCGCCCGCGCGTCGAGGTAGACCGCGTGCCCGCCGGGGGGCTGGATGATCGGGACGCCGCCGGCCGTCAGCTTGTCGGCGAGGTAGGCCGTCGAGCGGATGCGGTAGCGCAGGTACGGCTCTTCGACGACCTCCTCGAGGCCGCGGGCGATCGCCTCGAGGTCGTAGCCGGCGAGGCCGCCGTACGTCGGGAAGCCTTCCGTGAGGATCAGGAGGCTGCGGCACGAGGCGGCCAGCTCGTCGTCGTTCATCGCGAGGAAGCCGCCGATGTTCGCGAGGCCGTCCTTCTTCGCCGACATCGTGCAGCCGTCGGCGAGAGAGAACATCTCCTGCGCGATCGCCTTCGGCGTCCGGTCGGACTGCCCCGGCTCGCGCTGCTTGATGAACCAGGCGTTCTCGGCGAAGCGGCACGCGTCGAGGAAGAAGGGCTTGCCGTACGTGTCGCAGAGCGCCCGGACGCCGCGGAGGTTCTCGAGGGAGACGGGCTGCCCGCCGCCCGAGTTGTTCGTGACGGTCACCATCACGAGCGGGACGCGGTCGCCGTCCTCGGCGAGCGTCTTCTCGAGCTTCGCGAGGTCGACGTTCCCCTTGAACGGGTGGATCAGCGAGGGGACCTTCCCCTCCGCGATGACGAGGTCGCGGGCCTCGGCCTGCTCCACCTCGATGTTCGCCCGGGTCGTGTCGAAGTGCGTGTTGCTCGGGACGACCATCCCCGGCTTGAGGATCGTGTGGAAGAGGATCCGCTCCGCCGCCCGGCCCTGGTGCGTCGGGATGACGTGCCTGAACCCGGTCAGGTCCTGGATCACGTCGCGGAAGCGGAAGAAGGAGCGGCTCCCGGCGTAGCTCTCGTCCCCCTGCATGAGCGCGCCCCACTGCGCGGACGACATCGCGCCCGTGCCGGAGTCGGTCAGGAGATCGATGAGGACGTCCTCCGCCGGGACGAGGAACACGTTGTACCCCGCCTCGACGAGCGCCTTCTCGCGCTCCTCGCGCGTCGTGAACTTGACGGCTTCGACCGACTTGATGCGGAAAGGCTCGATGATGGTCTTGAACAGCATGGCAACCGGGGATTCTACCCGGCGTCGCCCCCATCCCGCATCCCCGAAAGCCTCCTCCGGACCGTTTCCGCCGCCGCACCCGACCACCCGGTGACGCGGGCCCCGAGCTCGCGCGCGACGAGGTCGAGGAGGGCGATCGCGGCCGGAAGCGGCGGGAGCGAGAGGGCCGCGTTCAGCTCGGCGCCGATAATCGGAAACGCGCGCTCGAAGCGGCGGAACGGGTCGAGGTCGTCGAGCGGGACGGGAGCCTCCGGCGGGACATGGCGCGAGAGGAGCCGGAGCAGGTGCCCCGTCGCGTGGCCCGCGATGAAGAGGCGAGCCGACAGGAGCTCGCCGCGCGCCGCGCGGCCTCCCCCGACGAGGAGGTTCCCGAGGAGCTGCCCAGAGAGCCAGCGGTCCGTCGGCGCCTCCGCAGGCTTCGCGGCGACGGCGGCCATCCGCTCCGCGACGCCGCCGCGATCGAGGAGGACGAGGTAGCGGTTCGCGCGGGCGACGCGCAGCTCCTCGAGGTCGAAGACGGCGAGCTCGAGGAGGTGGCCGTCGTCGAGGACCACCTTCAGCCCGTGCTCCGTCTCGCGGTGGACGAGGACCGCCCGCTCCGCGCCGGGGAGCCATCCGAGGTCCGAGCGGAACGCCTCCTGCACGCCGCTCCGGGTCACGACGAAGAAGTCGTGGTCCGAGAAGTCGTCCGCCGGCGGACCGTCCCCCGACATCGAGCCGAGGGCGACGAGGCCGACGACGCGCGGCTCGGCGCCGAGCCGGCGGGCGAGCTCCCGGGTGAAGGCCGAGTAGGCGGCGGCGTCCATGCCGCGATTCTCTCGCCTCGCGAGGCCGCACACACGCGAAAGGCCCCCGAGTCTCCCCGAGGGCCGTCTCGGAAGCGACTGGTTCGCCGCCGGCCGTCAGCGCGCCGAGAGGAGCGCCACCTTCCCGGGGGCCTGTGGCGCGGCCGGCGCCTCCGCCTTCTGGAGCGGCTGCGGCGTCGCGGGGAGCGCGCCTCGGACCGCGAGCTGGCCCTTCCGCGAGGCGTCGATCGACTGCGCGAGGATGCGGGCCCCTTCCTGCGGCGCGTGGAAGCCGGTGGAGTTCTCGGCCTCGGCGAAGTCGAGGAGGAACGTCGCCCGGCGCTGGAAGTCGCGGGCGACCGCGAGCTCCTCGTCGCTCTTCCCGGCCTCCTTCGCCGCCTTCACGTCGTCGATGAGCGACATCAGCGCGTCCATGGCCAGGTTCCGCATCTCCATGTGCCGCGACTGGATCGTCTCGGCCCGCGCCTTCAGCTCCTCCTCCGACCAGCGGTGGCAGGTCTGGCAGGCCTTGTTGATGTTGAGGAGGGGACTTCTCACGTGATGGTCGGAGACCTTCATCGCCCCGACCTTCGTGTACGGCATGTGGCAGTCGGCGCAGGCCACGCCGGACCGGGCGTGGATCCCCTGGTTGTACATCTCGAACTCGGGGTGCTGGGCCTTCAGGTTCGGGGAGCCGGTCTCCGCGTGCGTCCAGTCTTTGAACCCGACCTCGTCGTAGTAGGCGAGGATCTCGTCGGCCTTCAGCCCCTTGTGCCACGGGAACGTGAGCCGCTTCTCGGCTCCCTTGAAGTAGTACTCCACGTGGCACTGGCCGCAGACGTAGGTCCGCATCTCCTGGCGGGTCGCCATCGTGTTCACGTCGTAGTCCGGGACCCCCTGCGACGCCTTGTAGGCCCGGATTCCCTCTATGAACGCGGGACGCGTCACGCGGAGGGCCATCGTCTTCGAGTCGTGGCAGTCGATGCAGGCGACCGGGTGCTTCACGTGCTTGCGCGCGTCGAAGTACGGCATCTGGTTGATCGCCTCGAAGCCCTTCACGATGTCGCCATTGCCGAGCTTCTTCATCGCGACGTAGGTCGAGGCGTGGCAGTTCATGCAGGTCCCCGGCTGCTGGACGACCTGCTGGCGCTCCGTGAACGTCTGGTCGTCGAGCATGTAGGCGTGGCCCCGCTCCTCGCGGAAGTCGACCGCGAAGGCGTATCCGAGCCACATCCGCTTCAGGCGCGGGTCCTCCTCGATCTTCGAGGTCGTCACCTGCGTGCGCGGGTCCTTCTCCGTCGGCGTCCTCGGCAGCGCCTCGCTGCCTCCGAACTTCGTCCGCACCATGTCGACGGTCCGCTTGTAGGTGTCGTACTGGACCGGGAAGTTCTTCCCCCAGATCGCCGGATCCTCGGTGTCGTCGTCGAGCTCGACGACGCGGAAGAACGGGTTCCGCGCCTCCTGCTTGTGCTCCATGATGTTGACGAGGAGCGCCGTCACGCCGACGGCCGCGAACGCGGCGATCGCCGCGATCACGAGGATCGTCCTCGCGGTGCTGCTCTTCTTCTCGGTCATCTCTCTCCCTCGCTTCCCGTGGAGGCGCTCAGTGCGGGTGGCCGACGGACCTGTGGCACGAGATGCAGGAGAGCTCCCGCCCCTCGCGAGTCACACGGTCGATGTCGTGGACGACGTCCGCGTGACACTTCCGGCAGGCCCTCTCGGTCACGCGGTGGTTGCGGTCGGTGATCTGGATCGGATCGGGGAAGCGCCCCGACGTGAACGCGAACGAGTGCCAGAACCCGTTCGAGGCCTTCGTCGCGTACTTCGCGACGAAGCCCGGCGGCGTGTGACAGTCGTTGCAGGTCGCGACGGCCCGGTGGCTCCCGCGCGACCACCCGTCGAGCTGCTCCGTCATGACGTGGCAGTTCGCGCAGGCGTTCGGGTCATTCGAGAGGTAGGAGGCGCCCTTCGCGTAGACGAAGGTATAGGCGCCCACGCCGAGGGCGGTCCCGAGGAGGAGGCCGGCCGCCGTCTCGGCGAGGGCGAGCCCGCGCCGCCGCACCTTGCCCCGCCGGCTGGGCATTTCGTAGCTCGCTCTCACCCCGGGGACTCTGGCCCGGCGTCCTCCGGGCGTCAAGCGCGGAAAGGACCGTCCGAGCGCGTTCGCGCGGTCGCCATGATGGATGTCATGCCAGCGTGACGGCCCGCGGCCGATCCTCCGGACGGCCCGGCGGGGACGCCTCGTGTACCCCGCCGGATCGCCGAAAGGAGTCCCTCATGCCCCGGAGAACGCTGGCGCTTCTCGTCCTCGCCGCCGCCCCCTGCGCCGTGGCACGAGAGAATCCCGCGGCGCCCGCTCCTCCGCCCTCCGCGACGAGGACCTTCGAGTACGTTGCGCAGGTCCGGCTCCGGGGCGACACGTATCGAGACCTCGACCTCACGAGCGAGAGGTTCGGTCCGGGCGAGCTCGCGAAGTCGGTCCGGGGAGACGACGACGCGCTCGGCGCCTCGGCATCCCTCCTCTTCGCCTTCTGATCTCTCGCCGGGGCGCGCCCGATGAGGCGCGCCTCGGCACCTCCGTGCGGCTACCATCCCCCCGTGCCCCGCCGCACCTCCCCCACGGCTCTCCTCGTCGTCGTCGGCCTCGCCTTCTTCGCCGACTCGATCCTCTACTACCTGATCGTCCCGCTCCTGCCGCACTACGCGAAGACTCTCGGCCTTTCGCAGATGGAGGTCGGGGTCCTCTTCGGCGTCTACGCGGGCGCCCTCCTGGCGGGGACGTACCCGCTCGGGCGGCTCGCGGACCGGATCGGACGAAGAAGGCCGTTCCTCTGGGGGCTCGTCGGCCTCGGGGCGACGACGTTCCTCTTCGCCTTCTCCGCGTCGTACCCGCTCCTCCTCGTCGCCCGGGCCCTCCAGGGGCTCGCGGCCGCCGCCACCTGGACGACGGGCCTCGCTCTTCTCGCCGAGGGGTTCCCGTCGGAGAAGCGCGGGCAGGCGATGGCGACCGTCTTCGCCGCCGCGAACGTCGGCGTCCTCCTCGGCCCGCCGGTCTCCGGGCTCCTGACAGAGAGCCTCGGCCCACGGAGCCCCTTCCTCCTCGCCGGCGCGATCGTCCTCGCCGACGCCGTGGCCCGCGTTCTCCTCCTCGGCGACGACGAATCGCCCCGCGGAGAGCGCGTCGGCCTGCGCGGGCTGCTCGCGGACGGAACCGTCCGGACGCTGGCCGGGGCGATGGCGCTCGGCGCGGCGCTCTGGGCGATCCTGGAGTCGACGCTCCCGCTCCACCTCGACTCCGCCCTCCGGACCGGACCGAAGGAGATCGGGATCCTCTTCGCCGTCGCCGCGCTGGCGCACACGGTCACCTCCCCGGTGATGGGCCGCCTCTCCGACCGGGTGGGACGGAAGAAGGTTCTCCTCGTCGGCTATGTCCTCGCCGCGTTCCTCCTGCCGGTGCCGGCCTTCCTCGCGTCGAAGGGTTCGGTCGGCCTCGCGATGGCCGCCCTCGGCGTCACGACCTCGTTCGTCCTGAGCCCCGTCAGCCCCGGCCTCGCCGACGCCGTCGAGCGGATGGGGAGCCGCTCGTTCGGGGGCGTCTTCTCCCTCGTGAACATCGCGTACGCCGTCGGGATGATGGGAGGCCCGCTCCTCGGGAGCGCCCTCGTGGAGGCCGCCGGCATCCGCGGCGCCCTCGTCGCGACGAGCGCCCTCTTCGCGCTCTACCTCGTGCCGCTCGCCCGGATGGCTCCGTCCCCGCGGCGATCCGCCGCGCCTGCGACAATCCCGGCACCGTGAAGCCCGCGCTCCCCGAGCTGACGCTCGCCGTCGAGGCGGCCGCCGTCGTCGTGATGACGGTCTCGGGGATGATCACGGCCGCCCGGGCGCGGATGGACCTGATCGGGACGTTCACGCTCGCGCTCGTGACGGCCTTCGGAGGCGGAACGCTCCGCGACCTGATCCTGGAGCGGAGGCCGCTCTTCTGGGTGGCGAACGAGGGATACGTCTTCGGCACGCTCCTCCTCTGCCTCGCCTTCGTCTACAGCCGGCGGGCCTACGCCACCGCCGCGGCGCTCGACCGCAAGGCCGTCTTCGTCGACGCGCTCGGCCTCGCCCTTTTCTCGCTGACCGGCGTCCGCTACGCGCTCGAAGCGGGGCTCCCCCCGCTCCCCGCCTCGCTCCTCGGCGTCGTCACGGGGACGTTCGGCGGCGTCCTGCGCGACGTCCTGGTCCGGGAGATCCCGGCCATCTTCCGGCCGGGGGCGCTCTACGCCGCCTCGTCGTTCGTCGGCTGCTGGGTCGTCCTGGCGGGGCCCTTCCTCGAGGTGAGGCAGTCGTTCGCCGACGCCGCGGGCTTCGCGACGATCGTCCTCCTCCGGATGGCCTCGGTCCACCTCGGCCTCCGCCTCCCCGATCCGCACTGGTTCGGGAAGGCGGACGGAGGGCCCGACGGACCTACTTCGTGACCTTCGCGTCCTCGACGAGAAGGCTGTAGGTGTAGCCCGACCCGAAGTCGCGGTCCACGCCGACCGTCCCCTTCACGACGACGACGTCGCCCATCGACACGGCGTCCTGCGTCGTCACGGTCAGGTCGTGGTCCTTCCCTTCGGCGGTCCCGGAGCCGTCGCGCAGGTGGAGCCAGTTCTTCCCCATGATCCCCAGGTTCACCTTGACGACCTTCCCCCGCACCGCGACCGGCTTCCCCGCGAGGGCGGCGCGCACGGCGAAGAGCTCCGCGATGGTGCGTCCTTCCGGCCCCTCGGCCTTTGCGACGGAGATCTTCTCGGCCGTCTCGGGTCCGTCCGCGGCGGCCGCGTGGGCCGCGGCCATCGCCGCCGGGACGGGGCCGGCGGGTCCGGGTGCGGTCGCGGGAGCGGCCGTGCCGGGCCCGAGCGTCCCGAAGACGATCCGCTCGAACGTGCGGTTCAGCGTCTTGCTCTCGAAGCCGTCCATCGTCATCGGCTGGAGGACCGTGACCTCGTCGCCGACGGCGACCTTCGCCTCGTTCACGGCGGCCCACGTCTCGCCCTCGGCCGTCTTCAGCTTCAGGTAGGTGTAGCCCGCGGCATCCATCGTCTCGAGGACGGTTCCCCGGATCGACGGGACCGCCGGAGCGGCCGCTTCGCCGCCGTGGGCTCCGACGAGGGGAGCTCCGGCGTCGGTCGCCGGGGCCTGCGGCGCCTCCTTGCCGCTGCAGCCGGCGGCGAGGAGCGCGGCGAAGAGGATCGGGGCGGCGGTCGCGGTGCGGAGCGGAAGCGCCTTCATGGGCGCGGATGGTACCGCCAGAGGGCGCCCGCTGGGCCGGGGCCTCGCGGGGAGGCCGGGGTATAGTGGGCTCTGCGGCGCGGGCCCTGATGAAACGGCATCATGGCACTTCGCGCCCGACAGGCAGAGACTCCAGCGACTTTTTCGGGGCCGCGAGGCGGCCCGTGGAGGGTTCCGAGATGCCTACGAGAGACCTCACGCTCGCGATGGTCGGCTCGGGCGGCGACGGCGTCGTGACGATGGGCGAAATGATGGCCCAGGCCGGCGCCCGAGACGGCCTGAACGTCATCAAGGTGGAGGCCTACGGGCCGCAGATCCGGGGAGGCGAGTCTTCCTGCACGCTCCGGATGTCGGCTGAGCCGATCTCCGCCCAGGGCGACGCGGTCGACGTGCTCGTCGTCTTCAACTGGGCCGACTTCACCCGGTTCAAGGGCGAGGTCGTCCCGAAGGCCGACGCGGTCATCCTCTACGAGGCCAGCGACCCGACGCCGCTCGAGGACGTGAAGATCCCGACGGCGACGAACGCGACGTGGATCCCGGTGCCGTTCGTCGAGCTCGCCACGAAGGCGACCGGAACGAAGGCCGCGAAGAACATCGTCACGCTCGGCATCCTCGCCGAGCTCTTCGGCATCCCGCAGGAATCGGTGCGGAAGGCCGTCGAGTTCAAGTTCGGAAAGAAGAAGGCGGGCGTCCTCGAGGCGAACCTCAAGGGCTTCGCCGCCGGGCGCGAGTTCGCCGGGACGATCGGGGTCGACGTCTCCGCGCGGAAGCTCGAGTACGCGATCTCCGCGCCCAAGCTCGTCATGACGGGGAACGAGGCCTGCGCCGTGGCGGCGCTGCACGCGGGCTGCCGCTTCTTCGCCGGCTACCCGATCACCCCCTCCTCCGAGGTCCTCCACCTTCTCTCCGAGTGGCTCCCCCGCTCCGGCGGCCGGATCGTCCAGACCGAGGACGAGCTCTCCGCGCTCGGCGCGATCATCGGGGGCTCCTTCGCCGGCGTGAAGTCGATGACCTCGACGTCCGGTCCCGGCCTCTCCCTCATGGCCGAGATGCTCGGCCTCGCCTCGATGGCCGAGATCCCGGTCGTCATCCTCGACGTGCAGCGCGGCGGCCCCTCGACGGGCCTGCCGACGAAGTCGGAGCAGTCGGACCTCTACATGGCCGTCTTCGGATCGCACGGCGACGCGCCGCGCATCGTCCTCGCGCCGACCGACGTGGAGGACTGCTTCCACGCGACGGTCGACGCCTTCAACATCGCCGAGGAGACTCAGCTCCCGGTCATCGTCCTCTCGGATCAGGCGATCGGCCAGAGCCGGCAGACGGTCGAGAAGGCGAACCTCGTCCACGAGGTCATCGACCGCCGGACCCCGACGGCCGAGGAGCTCGCCGACTACAAGCGCTACGCGCAGACCCCGACGGGCGTCTCCCCGATGAGCGTCCCCGGGACGAAGGGCGGGATGTACCAGACGAACGGCCTCGAGCACGACGAGACCGCCCGGCCCGCCTCCTCGCACGTCATGCACGAGAAGATGAGCCGGAAGAGGTTCGCCAAGCTCGACTTCGTCGAGGAAAAGTACCCGCTCCACGTCCACCTCGGCCCGGAGAAGGCCGACGTCGGCATCGTCTGCTGGGGCTCCTCGAAGGGCCCCGTCGAGGAGGCGATGAAGGAGCTGGCGGCGAACGGCGTGAGCGTCTCCGCGTTCGTCCCCAGGATCATCATGCCGTTCCCGAAGAAGGCGTTCCTCGAATACGCGGCGAGCGTGAAGACGCTCGTCTTCCTCGAGGTGAACTTCGTCGGGCAGCTCTACAACTACATGAGGACCTTCGTCGACCTCCCCGCCGGGACGCGCGTCTTCACCCGGTCGGGCGGAATGAACCTTTCCGTGTCCGAGGTGAAGGGCCGTATCGAGAGCGTCCTTTCGGGATCCGGCGTCCGCGAGGAGGTGACCGCGTGAGCAGCGTCGTGACGACCCCCGACCCGCCCCGCTTCCAGCCGGGCGACTACAAGAGCGACCTCAAGCCCGTCTGGTGCGCCGGGTGCGGCGACTTCGGCGTCGTCTCCGCGATGTACCGCGCGATGGCCGAGCTGCAGCTCGAGCCCTGGAACACCGTCGTCGTCTCCGGCATCGGCTGCTCCTCGCGGCTGCCCGGCTACGTCGAGGCCTACGGCTTCAACAGCGTCCACGGCCGCGCGCTCCCGATCGCGACGGGCATCAAGGTCGCCCGCCCCGAGCTGAACGTCGTGGCGGTCGGCGGCGACGGAGACGGCCTCGCGATCGGCGGCAACCACTTCCTTCACGCCTCTCGCCGGAACCTCGACGTCTTCTACGTCCTGATGGACAACGAGATCTACGGGCTCACGAAGGGACAGGCGGCTCCCACGACGCCCTCGGGCGACAAGACGAAGTCGACCTTCTTCGGGAACCCCGAGCCGAGCGTCGACCCGTGCGAGCTCGCGATCTCCTTCGGCGCCACCTGGGTCGCCCGCGGCTTCTCGGGCGACCTGAAAGGTCTCGTCGACCTCATGGTCGCCGGCATGAGCCACCGCGGCTTCGCGTTCCTGAACGTGATGTCGCCCTGCGTCACCTGGCGCGGCGACGACCAGTTCAAGGTGATGAAGGCGAAGCTCCGAGGCCTTCCCGAGGGGTACGACCGTCACAGCCGAGCCGCCGCCTTCGCCTACACGCGCGAGACGGAGACCCTCACGACGGGCGTCCTCTACGAAGCGCACGAGCCTTCGCTCCTCGACCGGCTCGAGGCGCAGAGGGCGAAGGCGATGCAGGGCTACGAGGAGCTGACGACCGAGAAGGTCCTGAAGGTCTTCTTCCCGCCGTTCTGATCTCTTCCGCGCCCGGCAGCGCCGGCGCGCGGCTTTCGACTCCCCATGCGAAGAGCCCGGGCCGGACGGCCCGGGCTCTTTTCGTCTCCGGTACGCGAACTCGAGGGGAGGCGGCGCAGCCGCCGCGGGGAGGCTCGTGGCGAGCCTCCCCGATCCGCTACCGCCTCGGCTCGATGCGCCGGGGCTCCCTCGGCGGCGCGGGGAGCTCGGGAGCCGGAGTCGGCACGGCCGTGGTCACCACGGTCGCCTCGAGGCCCTCGGGGCCGACGAGCTCGATCCGGAAGCTCCCTTCGCCGAAGGCGGACAGCTCGTGACGCGCCTCCTCTCCCGCGGCAAGGACGAGCCGCCTCTCGACGACGGTCGCTCCGGTCGGATCCACGAGCCTCAGGAACGCGACCGCATCCCCCGCTCCGGAGAGCCGGCGAAGGAGGAGTGTCGTTCCCCGGGCGACGTCGACCTCGTCGAGCGCGAGCCGGCCGTCCGGCTGGCGGTCGAGCCTGCGGGCGAACCAGCCCGCCGCCGTCCGCACGGCCGAAGCCGGCAGGACGTTCACCGTCGTCGACTTCGTCGAGGTCCCCGAGCCGTTCGTCGCGACCAGGACGATCACCCTCGGCCCGGCCGAAGGGAACGTGACCGTCGGCGACTGGACCGTCGTCGCGGGCATCCCGTCGCCCGGGAACCAGAGCCAGCTCGTCGCCTGCGGAGAGGAGGTGTCGGTGAACGTGACCGGCTGGCCGACGACGATCGACGCCGGGACGGCGAAGCTCGCCTGCGGAGCCGCGAGGGCGTAGACGGGGCTGGACGCCTCCGGCCCGGGCCCCTTCTCGGGGTCACAGGCGAACGCGCGGACGAAAAGCTGGACCGGGTCGACCGCTCCTCGCGGCGGCGCCCCCGCGGACGTCCCGGCGGCGGCGGTCCAGGGCCCTCCGTTGATCCGCCAGTCGTAGCGGGTCGCCGGGAAGCCCGAGTCCGGCGCCATCCACGAGAGGTCGAGGAAATCGGTGGCCGTCACCGGTCCCTGCGGGTTGCCGGCAGGCCGGATCGTCGGAGAGTCCGGAGCCGCGGGCGCGCCGCAGACGGAGATCGTCGCCGTCGTGGTCTTCGGAGACGCCCCGGGAGACGCGTACGTGAACGTGATCGTCGACGCGCCGGGCTCGGCGCCGGCGCCGGCGAGGAACGTGAACAGGGCCGGTCCGAGCTCCGGCGGCGACAGGACCGCCGAGGTCGGCGTGACGACGACGCCCGGCGGGAGACCCGACGGCGTGATCGTGACGTCGGTCGACGGCGGGCAGCTTCCCGGCGTGAGGGACGCCGTCATGGTCCCGGCGGCGCCGCCGGCGCTCAGGACGAGACTCGCGGGCGCGACCGACGGAACGAAGTCCGGCGGGAGGACGCGGGCCACGACCGTCGTCGTGGCCTCGACTCCGTTGGGGTCGGCCACCTTCACGGTCACCGTGAGGTCGCCGACGGCGAGGCCCGCGGCCGCGGAGAGAGTGAACGAGACGACGCGCGCCGGCGGGACGCTCTGGACCTCGATCGTGGCGGGCGTCGCCGTGAGTCCGGCGGGGAGCCCCGGGAAGGTCACGGTCGGCGTCCCCGTGTAGCCGTCAGTGCCGCTGACCGTCAGCGTGTTCGGGGCCGCGCCGCCGCCCGGGCAGACGTCCATGACCGGGCGCTCGGCGACGACCGTGAGGCGTCCCGGGCGCTGGACGGTGATGAGGAACGGGAGGGTCCTCGCCCCGCCGCTCGACGGCTCGAACGCGAACGTCGCCGTGGCCGTGCCGGCCGGCACCGAGGACGCCGCGACGAACGTGAACTCCACCGGAGGATGGGTGGGTCCGAACAGGACGGCCGACCTCGGCGTCACCGTGACGCCCGCCGGGAGCCCCGAGGGCGTCACGACGATCGTCTCCGCGGTCGCGGGGCAGGCCGATGCCGCGAGAGAGACGATGACCTTCTCCGTCCCGCCTCCCGCGTCCAGCGTCAGGGCTTCGGGCGAGAGAGCCGGCGTGAAGCCCGGCGCCGCGACGTTCACGGTGAACGAGGTGAGGGCGCCGGCGCCGAACGGGCTGGCCACCCGGACGACGACGACCTTCTGCCCCGGCGTCGCGTCCGGCCGGGCCGCGACGGCGAACGACACCGTCTGCGCCGGCGGCATGGCATCCACGGGAACGGAGAGCGGAGTGACGACCAGCTCGGCGGGCAGGAGCGGGAACGTCACCTCCGCGCTCCCCTCGAATCCATCAGCGGGGGTGACCGTCACGGCGTTCTCCACGGCGGCACCGCCCGGACAGAGGTCGAGCGAGGACGACGCGAGCGAGAGGTCGAGGCGCCCCGAGGCGGCCACGACGAGCTCGAACGAGGCCGTCCCGGCGCTCGCCGGGCTCGTGCCGACGGTCACGACGTAGCTCCCCGGAGGCGTCGCCGCGCTCGTCGCGATGGAGAACGGCACGTTCACCGTGGGGATCTGGATGATGGAGAACGAAACCGGCGAGGGAACCGAAGTCGCCCCCGGCGGGAGCCCCGAGAAGACGAGCTGCTGCGGTCCGGTCGGCCCCGGAGGACCGAAGTTGACGGTCGCCGTCAGCTCCGCCGTCGTCTCGCCGGGGAGCACCGTCGTGGAGGTCGGCGAGATCGAGATGGAGCTCCCGGGGGCGACCAGCAGCTGGAACGTGTCGGTCCCGGTGGCCACGGGCGTCGTGCCGACGGTGACCGTGTAGTTTCCGGGAGGCGTGGCCGGGCTCGTGGCGATGCCGAACCCGACGACCGCGCCCGTTCCCGTCACGGTGAACGAGACGGGTGACGGGACCGGGCTCGCGCCCGCCGGGAGGCCGGAGAACGTGAGCTGCTGCGGCCCCGTCGGCGTGAAGTCGGGGTACGAGACCGTCGCCGTGAGCCCGCTCACCGTATTGCCCGCCCCGACGAGAACGGAGTCCGGCGAGACGGAGAAGGGCAGGATCTCGTAGTTCATCAGGCCGAAGGCGCCGGTGGTGGAAGCGCTCGCCTCGAAGGGTCCCGGAAACGCGTCGGCCGCCGCGACGAGCTGGAACAGGACCGTCGTCGGCCCCCCCACGACGGGAGTGAACGTGATCGTCGGCGGGCTGGTCGTCGCGCCCGAGATCCCGTCGCCTCCGTTGAAGGACAGGGTCTGCGCGCCGCCCGGTGGCGTCCCGAGGTACTCGATCGTCGCCGTGACGACCTGCGAGATCTCCCCGACGCGGACCTGGACAGGGTCCGGCGCGAAGGTGATCGTCCCCGACTGCCCCAGGAGAGGCCGCCCGAACAGGAGGGCAAGGATGCAGAGGAAGAACCCGCGGAGAGCCGCTCTCTGCGACATCATCGCTCCTTTCGCCTCCGGCATCCTCGCGGATGCACCGGGCGTCTCGAATCCATGGGCCGGTGGGACTTACTCTAGCAGCAACGGAGTAGACGGGAACCCCTCCGCGCGGTCTATTCTCGTGACGGATGGCACGCACCCGTCGCTGGGCCGGAGCCCTCTCGCCCTTCCTCGCCGCCTCGCTCCTCGCTTCGGGCTGCTCGGTCCGAAAGGTCGCCGTGAACTCCCTCGCGAACGCCCTCGCGGCCGGCGGCGACACCTACGCCACGGATGACGACCCCGAGCTCGTCGCGGCGGCGATTCCGTTCGGCCTCAAGACGATGGAGGCGCTCCTCGCCGAGACGCCGAAGCACGACGGACTCCTCCTCGCCGCGTCGAGCGGCTTCACGCAGTACGCCTTCGCGTTCGTCCAGGCCGAGGCCGACTTCGTCGAGGAGAAGGACCTCGCCCGGGCGACGGCGCTCCGCGCCCGGGCCCGGAAGCTCTACGCCCGAGCGCTCCAGTACGGCCTCCGGGGCCTCGAGGCCCGCCACCCGGGCTTCGAGGCGGGCCTGCGCGACGAGGCGCGCCGCGGGGCGACGCTCGCCGCGGCGACGAAGACCGACGTCCCCCTCCTCTACTGGACGGGCGCGGCCTGGGGCGCGGCGATCTCCCTCTCCAAGGAGGACGCCGAGCTGACGGCCGACCAAGGGCTCGCCGAAGCCCTCGAGCGTCGCGCCCTCGAGCTCGACGAGGCGTTCGGGAAGGGCTCGATCCACGACTTCTTCATCTCGTTCGAGGGGGGCCGTCCGGCGGCAGCCGGCGGCTCCGTCGAGCGCGCCCGCAGGCACCTCGAACGCGCCGTCGCGCTTTCCGACGGCAGACGCGCGGCCCCGTACGTCTCCTTCGCCGAGACCGTCTCCGTCGGCGCCCAGAACCGGCCCGAGTTCGAGGAGCTCCTGCAGAAGGCCCTCGCGGTCGACCCGGACGCCGTCCCCGAGCTTCGGCTCGCCAACACCGTCGCGCGGCGCCGGGCCGCCTGGCTCCTCGCGCGCGCCGACGAGCTCTTCCTGGAGTAGAACGAAATGACAGCTCGCAGCCCTCAGGCCGCCCGACGGCGGCTCCTCCTCCCCGCGCTCGCCCTTTTCCTCGCGGTCGCCTCCCCGGCCCGCGCGCAGGTCGTCGTGAAGATGGCGACGCTCGCCCCCGACGGCTCGAGCTACCACCTCATCCTCAAGGAGATGGCCGAGAAGTGGAAGACGGCGACGCAGGGGCGCGTCACCGTCCGCCTCTACCCCGGGAGCGTCGCGGGCGACGACGCGGACGTCGTCCGGAAGATGCGCCTCGGGAGCCTGAACGCCGGCCTCCTGACGAGCTCCGGCGTCTCCGCGATCGACCCGTCCGTCATGGCGCTCCAGGTGCCGATGCTCTACGCCTCGTACGACGAGGTCGACCACGTCCTCGCCGTCTACGGCCCGAAGCTCGAGGCGTCGATCGCCGCGAAAGGGTTCGTCGTCCTGAACTGGGCCGACGCCGGCTGGGTCCGCTTCTTCACGAAGACGCCCGTGAGGACGCCCTCCGACCTCAAGCCGCTCAAGCTCTTCGCCTGGGGGAACGACACCGACGCCCTCGAGATCTGGAAAGGGGCCGGCTTCAACCCGGTGCCGCTCCCGTCGACGGAGATCTCGACGGCGCTCCAGACGGGCCTCGTCTCGGCGCTCCCGACGACGCCGACGGCGGCCGTCCTCCTCCAGTGGTACCAGCATGCAAAGAACCTGACCGACGTGAAGTGGGCCCTCCTCCTCGGGGCGACCGTCGTCAGCAAGGCGACGTGGGACAAGATCTCGCCGGAGGACCAGAGGGCGCTTCGGGCCGCCGCGGCGGAGGCGGGCGCGCGCCTCCGGTCCGAGAGCCGCGCGGCCGAGGCACGCGACGTCGCGGCGATGCAGAAGCGCGGGCTGAACGTGATCGCGATCGACGCGAAGACGGAGGCGCTCTGGCGGGCGGCCGCCGAGGCGGCCTATCCGAAGGTCCGCGGCAAGATCGTCCCCGAGGCCGCCTTCGACGAGGCACGGAAGATCCTGGCCGACTTCCGGGCGAAGAAGGCCGCGGCGCCGAAGAAGTGAGAGCCGGCACGCTCCTCGGGAAGGCGGAGCAGTCGCTCCTCGTCGCGGCGCTCGCGGTCGCGACCGTCCTCCCGCTGATCGACGCGTTCGGCCGGCCGCTCGGGGGGTTCCACGTCCCCGGCTCCGGGTCGATCCTCCAGCTCGTCACGCTCTGGATCGCCTTCGTCGGCGGCCTCCTCGCGACGCGCGAGGGGACCCACCTGACCCTCTCGACCGCCGAGCTCCTCGGGAGCGGCCGGGCCCGGCGGCTGGCCCGGCTCTTCGCGTTCTCCGTCGCGGCCGCCGTCTGCGCCGTCCTCTCCTGGGCGAGCGTCGGCCTCGTGAAGGCCGACCGCGAGCAGGCGAAGGTCCTCTCCTTCGGCCTCCCGGAGTGGATCGCCGAGCTCGTCATGCCGGCGGCCCTCCTCCTGATGGCGATCCGCTTCGCCTGGAAGGCCTCGGACGGGGCCAGGGGCCGGTTCGCCGCCCTCGCGGCGCTCGCCTCGCCCTGGCTCCTCTCCCTCGTGCCGGAGGCGAGCGCGCCGAAGCTCGTCCTTCCGCTCGCCGCGGTCATCCTCCTCGCGGCGCTCCTCGGAGCCCCCGTCTTCGTCGCAATGGGAGGGCTCGCCTGCCTCCTCTTCTGGAAGGACGCCGTCCCCGTCGCGGCCGTATCGGCAGAGGTCTACCGCCTCGTCGCCTCGCCAACGCTCCCGGCGATCCCGCTCCTGACGGCCGCAGGCTACATCCTGGCGGAAGGAGGCGCCTCCGCGCGCCTCGTCCGCTTCTTCCGCGCGCTCTTCGGCTGGATGCCGGGCGGCATCGCCGTCATGGTCGCGGCGGTCTGCGCCCTCTTCACGACGTTCACCGGCGGCTCGGGTGTCACGATCATCGCGCTCGGCGGCCTCGTCTACCCGATCCTCCGCGACGACGGCTACCCGGAGGGCTTCTCCCTCGGCCTCGTGACGGCCGCCGGGAGCCTCGGCCTCCTCTTCCCGCCGTCGCTGCCGGTCATCCTCTACAGCGTCGTCGCCTCGGTCCCGGCCGACTCGCTCTACCTCGCCGGGCTCGTTCCCGGATTCCTCCTCGTCGTCCTGACGGCGGCCTGGGGTATCCGGCAGGGGCTGAAGCTGGACGCCGAGGGCCGGTCGCGGCCGCGCTTCGCGCTCCGCGAGCTGGGCGCCTCGTTCTGGGAAGCGAAGTGGGAGCTCGCGCTGCCCGTCCTCGTCGTCGTCCTCTTCGCGAGCGGCTTCGCCTCGATGGTCGAGGCCTCCGCCGCCGCCTGCGCCTACGCCGCGATCGTCGAGTGCTTCGTCACGCGCGACATCCACCCGTTCCGGCAGCTCCCCGGCGTCCTCGTGAAGGCCGGGGCGCTCATGGGCGCCGTCCTGATCCTCCTGTCGATCGCCATGGGGCTGACGAGCTGGCTCGTCGACGCGATGATCCCCGCAGCACTCCTCGATTACGTGAAGGCGCACGTCTCCTCGCCGCTCGTCTTCCTCCTCGTCCTGAACGGGATACTGCTCGTCCTGGGGAGCGTCCTCGAGATCTACTCGGCGATCGTCATCCTCGCGCCGCTCGTCGCTCCGATGGGCGCCGCGTTCGGGATCGACCCGATCCACCTCGGCGTCATCTTCCTCGCGAACCTCGAGCTCGGCTTCCTCTTCCCCCCCGTCGGCCTGAACCTCTTCCTCTCCTCCTCGCGTTTCGGCATCCCGCTCCCGAAGCTCTACCGCCACGCGGTCCCCTACCTCCTGATCCTCGGAGCGGGCGTCCTCCTCATCACCTACGTCCCGGCGATGTCGACCGGCATCCTGACTCTCCTCGGGAAACGGTAGAGACGAGACGGCCCGCGCGGAGGGCGCGGGCCGACCGGGGGCTCCGGTGCGCGGGCCGCGCCGCGGGCGCGGCGCCGCTCCTCAGCGCGGGTAGGGCTGCTGAGGCTGCTGCTGGGGGTAAGGCTGCTGCTGCGGCGTCTGCGAGATGACTCCCCACTCCAGGAGCCGCCTCTTCGCGTAGTCGGCCTGCTCTCCGGTCGCGCCGCTCTGGAGGATGAGCTTGTATTTCTCGGCCGCCTGGCCCCGGTCGCCGAGCGCCTCGAGGCTCCGGCCGAGGTAGTAGGTCGTCACGAGCTGGGCGCCGACGGACTTCTCCGCCGTCTCGAGCTCGGAGATCGCGTCGCGCCAGTCGGAGAGCCGGTAGGCCGAGAGCCCCCCCGCGAGCCGGCCGTGGAAGAGCGCCGGGTCGCGGCGGGCCGCCTCGCGCGCGGACTCCCGGGCGGACCGAAGCTCGTTCGCCTCGACGAGGGCGATCGCCTTCAGCGCGGGAAGGATCGCCTGCCGCGGCGCGAGGCGCGCCGCCTCGTCGAACTTCGCCGCCGCCGCGCGGGCGTCCTTCTTCGCGAGGAGCTTCTCCCCTTCGTCCATCAGCTTGAAGGCGGGGGCCTCCGCCTTGAGGGCGCGGGTCGAGGCCCCGAAAGTCTCGGTGCGAACCGGCCGGCCGAGCTGCTCCGGGTACTTCTCCGCGGAGCGCCGGCGGGCCGTCTCGATCCGCTCCGAGGTCAGCGGGTGGCTCTGGAACATCGCCTCGAGCTTCGACGGCTCCGTGTCGTGCCCGGCCTTCAGGATCTCCATCGACTCGACGAAGCCCTTCGGGTTGTAGCCGGCGCGCGCCATGTACTCCATCCCGAGCTCGTCGCTCTGGCGCTCGTGGTCCCGGGAGTACCGGAGGAGGACGAGCTGCCCGCCGATGCCGGCGGCCGCCATGATGAGCGGCGCGCCGCGGACCTCCTCCGCCTCGAGAATCATCCCGCCGATCCCGAGGAGGCCGCCGATGAGCATCTGTTTCGTGTACTGCTGGGCGCCGTGCCGCGCGGTGACGTGCCCGATCTCGTGCCCGACGACGCCCGCGAGCTGGTCCTCGGTCGTCATCCGGGAGAGGAGGCCGCGCGTGATGCAGATCTTCCCGCCCGGCAGGGCGAACGCGTTGTCGTAGTTCGCGTTGACGACGGTGAACTCGTAGTCGAGAGCGGGCCGGTGGGAGACCTTCGCGAGGCCCTGCCCGACGCCGTCGAGGAACTTCTGGAGGCCCGGGTCGTTGACCGGCCCGTACGACTCCTGGATCAGCGGACCGTACGCCTGGGCGCCGAGGGCCTTCTCCTCCTCCTCTCCCAGGAGCGAGAGCTGCGACTTCCCGGTGACGGGATTCGTGACGCAGGCCACCCCGAAGGCAGCTGCGACGAGAACGGCGGCGATTCGGCGCGCGAGGACGTTCTTCATGTCCGGATCTTGCCTCTTCCGGGGGGAATCGTGAAGGGGCGGGGCAGCCGGGCGTGCTCGCGGGAGGGGCGGAGGGCCGCACGCGCTCTCGGCGCGCGCGGCCCTCCGGGAAGACGCGTCAGCCCTTCGACGCCCGGGCGCGCGCGGCCTGCTGCGCCTGGATGGCCGTGAGGTTGATCGTGAAGACGATGTCCTCGACGAGGCAGCCGCGGGAGAGGTCGTTCACCGGCTTGGCGAGCCCCTGGAGCATCGGCCCGATCGAGACGACGTTCGCCGAGCGCTGGACCGCCTTGTAGGTCACGTTGCCGGTGTTCAGGTCGGGGAAGATGAGGACCGTCGCCTTTCCGGCGACGTCGGACTTCGGCGCCTTCAGCCTCGCGACGTCGGGCATCACGGCGGCGTCGTACTGGAGCGGTCCGTCGAGGGCGAGGTCGGAGCGGAGCTCCTTCGCGATCCGCGTCGCTTCCTTCACCTTCTCGACGTCCTCGCCCGTGCCGCTCGTCCCGGTCGAGTAGGAGAGCATGGCAACGCGCGCCGGGACGCCGAAGGCGACGGCCGAGTCGGCGCTCTGAATCGCGATGTCGGCCAGCTCGGCCGCCGTCGGGTTCGGGTTCACGGCGCAGTCGCCGAAGACGAGGACCTGGTCCGGCAGGCACATGAAGAAGATGCTCGACACGAGGTTGCAGCCCGGGACCGTCTTGATGATCTGCAGGGCCGGCCGGATCGTGTGCGCCGTCGTGTGGACGGCGCCCGAGACGAGGCCGTCGGCCTCGTCGAGCGCCATCATCATCGTCCCGACCATGATCGCGTCCTGGAGCTCCAGCTCGGCGCGCTCCGGGGTCATCCCCTTCGACTTGCGCCGCTCGACGAGCGGCGCGATGTAGCGGTGGGCGACGGAAGCGGGGTTCACGATCTCGACGGAGTCGGGAAGCGTCAGCCCCTGCCGCCCGGCGACGTCGCGTACCTCGTCGGGATTGCCGAGGAGGACGCACTTCGCGATGCCGCGGGAGGCGACGATGGAGGCGGCCGCGACGGTGCGCGGCTCGGCCCCCTCGGGGAGGACGATCCGCTTCACGTCGGCCTTCGCCGTCTCCACGAGGCGGTGGCGGAAGGCGGGGGGCGAGAGGCGCGGGACGCGCGCCGGCTTCGCGAAGGCGCGAGCCCAGGCGAGGTCGACGTGGTCGGCCACGAAGCTCATCGTCCGCTCGACGCGGTCCGCGTCGTCGATCGGGATCGTCGGGTTCATCGAGGCGACCTGCGCCGCCGCCCGGTAGCTCGAGGCCTTCACCTGCAGGAGAGGCAGGCCCGCGTCGAAGACCTTCCGGCAGAGGTCGAGGACGCCGCGGTCGGGGCCGAGCCCGCCCGTGAGGACGACGCCGGCGAGCGGCGTCCCGCTCTGGACCGTCATCGCCGAGGCGAGGAGTATGTCGCTCCGGTCGCCCGGTGTCAGGACGAGCGTCCCGGGCTTCATCGCCTTCATCGCGTTCGGGACCGTCATCGCGCAGATCGCGACGTCCCGCACGCGGCGGGTCGCCGCCTCTCCGGTGTAGAGGAACTGGGCACGGAGGGCGTCGCCGATGTCCTTCACACGGGGGGACATCAGGTCGGAGTTGCACGGGACGATCGCGATCGGGCGGATCCCTTCCGCCTCGAGCGCCGCATGGTGGTCCTTCATGCACGTCTCCGAGAGGCCCGCCGGCGCGCACGCGCCGCAGCCGCCGGCGCTCGGGCCGAAGGAGTCGACCTCCGGCTCGGCCGGCATCCCCCGGCGGTCGCAGACGCGGTTGAGGATGCAGCCGACGCTCCGTCCCTCCGAGAACGCCCCGTAGCCGCGCGCGGCGATCGCGACCGTCTCCGCGACCTCGGCCGCGGTCTGGTCGGACGGGGCCGCCACGAGGACGAGCTCGGCGTCGAGCGCCTTGAGCATGAGCGCGTTCACGCGCGCCGAGTGGACCATCCCCATCTCGGGGTGCATTCCCTGGACGATGAGGACGTCGACGTCCTCGCCCGCCTCGTTGGCGATGGCGACGACGCGCTCCATGAGGGTCTGGTCGTCGCCGTCGGCGAGGAGACCTTCCGCCTCCGCGCGCGGCACGGCCGGCGGGATCGCGAAGTGGGCGCCGAGGGAGAGGAGCGGAATGGTGTGGTCGGGCTCGCGGTTCGCGACCGGCTTGGCGAACGCGACCCGGATCCCCTCGCGGTCGAGGGCGCGGACGATGCCGAGGCAGGCGGTCGTCAGGCCGACGCCGCGGCCGGCGGGGGCGACGAGGACGGTGGTGCGCATCTGGGCTTCCCTTCCTTCCGTCTCAGGCGCCGCGGGCGATCTGCGCGGCGTCCTCGGCGATCATCAGCTCTTCGTTCGTCGGGACGACGAGGGCCTGCGGCTTCGTGCCGGTCGTGATCCGGCCGTGCTGCGCGCGGCCGTGCTTCGCGTTCGCCGCCTCGTCGAGCGCGAGGCCGAGGAAGCCGAGGCGGCCGAGCGTCATCGCGCGGACCGTCGTGGAGTTCTCGCCGATCCCGCCCGTGAAGACGAGCGCGTCGAGGCGTCCGAGCGGGACGACGAGCGCGGCGATCGTCTTGGCGAGGACGTAGCAGAAGATGTCGAGCGCGAGCTTCGCGCGGTCGTTCCCGTTCGAGGCGGCCTCCTCGACCGTCCGCATGTCGTTCGAGAGGCCCGAGACGCCGAGGAGCCCCGACTTCTTGTTCAGGGAGTCGAGGATCTCCTTCGCGCTCTTCCCCGTCGCGTCGGCAACGTGGCCGATGATCGCCGGGTCGATCGAGCCGCAGCGGGTCCCCATCATCAGCCCCTCGAGCGGGGTCAGCCCCATCGTCGTGTCGACGCTCTTCCCGTTCCGGATCGCCGCCGCGGAGCAGCCGTTGCCGAGGTGGGCCGTCACGATCGCGTGGTCGTCCGCCGGGAGCCCCGCGAGGCGAAGCGCCTCGCGCGCCACGTAGCGGTGACTCGTCCCGTGGAAGCCGTAGCGCCGGACGGAGTGCTTCTCGAGCCACTCGAACGGCACCGGGTAGGTGTAGGCGACGGGCGGCATCGTCTGGTGAAAGGCCGTGTCGAAGACGCCGACCTGCAGGAGGTCCGGGAAGAGGCTCTGCGCGATCCGGATCCCGACGAGGTTCGGCGGGTTGTGCAGCGGCCCGAGCGGGATGCACTCCTCCATCTTCGCGACGACCTCGGGCGTGATCGCCATCGAGCCGGCGAACTTGGATCCGCCGTGGACGACGCGGTGCCCGACGGCGAGGAGGCCGTCGGCGAGACCGAGCTCCTTCAGGGCGTCGACGACGCCGTGGAGCGCTTCGTCGTGGAGGGCGCCCGGGATCGGCCGCGTGCTCTTCGTGCCGTTCCGCTTCACGTCGAGCGAGGCCTCGGGCGAGCCGAGCCGCTGCGCGATGCCGGAGACGTGCTCGACGGACGTGTCGGGGTCGATGACCGCGAACTTGAGGGACGAGGATCCGCAGTTGAGGACGAGTACGTTCATGCCCTTCTTCCCGTGCCGGCCGCGCCCGGCCGGAGGCGGGAGAACGTCTCCCCCCCATCCCCCCGAGCGGCGCACCGGCGTTTCGTTTCGCTTCTGATGTCGGACTCCGATGCCGCCTCCCGGCGCCCGCCGAAAACCGCTTCCGGGGCGCCCGCGAGGCAAGCAGGGCATCATAACGCCCGGAGGGCGGTCTTTCGAGCCGGGGAGCCTCGTTCCTCACGCCGGCTCCCGTCGCGACTCGGTTCCATTTTCGCGGCCGCCGCCGGGAACCATCCTGCCGTCGGAAGGTCTCATCGGGCGGAGGACGCCGATGAGAACCCGTACCGCCGCCGCGCTCGCCCTCGCCTTCGCCGCTTCCTTCCCTGCCGCCGCAGCGACGCGCGCCGGCTTCGAGCTATCCGTCCTCGTGGACGGAGAGGAGCGCCCCGAGCTCCGGAAAGGGGGCTCCGTCTACGTCGAGGCGCTGAAGGGGCACCCGTACGCCCTTCGCGTCACGAACCCGCTCGGCGTCCGGGTCGGGGTCGCCCTGGCCGTCGACGGGCTCAATACGATCGACGCCTCCCGCCGGGATGCCGCCTCCGCCGTGAAGTGGATCCTGGAACCGTACCAGTCCGTCGTCCTCGACGGTTGGCAGGTCAGCTCGTCCCATGCCCGTCGATTCGTCTTCACGGGCGAGCGCGACTCCTACGGTGCCGCGCTCGGGAAAGTGGAGGACCTCGGCGTCATCGAGGCGGTCTTCTTCCGGGAGAAGGTCCGGCCCGCCCTCCCGGTCTCGCCGACGGCCTGCGCCCCGAAAGACGCCGCGCCCCGCTCCGAGGCGTCCCGCGCCAAAGGCGAGGCCGGCGCTCCGGCCGAGAAGATGGCCGCCGCGCCGTCCCTCTCCGACGAATACGCTGCGACCGGGATGGGGGACCGGACGCGGCACGAGGTGACCCGGGTCGACCTCGACCTCGAGCGCTCCCCCGCCGCGCGCCTCCGGATCCGCTACGAGTTCCGGCCGCAGCTCGTCCGGCTCGGCCTCCTCCCGCCCGACGGGGACCGGCTCGCCCGCCGCGAGCGATCCCGCGGGTTCGACCGCTACTGTCCCGAGCCGAACCGCTGACCGGTCGCCCGTCGCCCGGCCTCTGCCCCTTCCTGAGCCGCCCCGGGGCCCCCGCCCCGGGGCGTTCCGTCTCCGTCGTTCGGCCGCCACCACGGGACGTAACGCACCCCGCCGCCCCGGGAGAAGCCGAGGAGGCTTCCGGTCCTTGACGAAGGCCCGGGACCGCAAATATCCTACTAATCCTGTAGGAATACTTTGAAAGTCTCCCAGCGCGGCCTCTACGCCCTCAAGGCGCTCCTTCACCTCGCGGGACGTTGGGAGGAAGGGATCGTCGCGACGCGCGAGATCGCCGAGCGCGAGGAGATCCCGGAGAAGTTCCTCGAGTCGATCCTCGTCGTCCTCAAGAACGCCCGCGTCGTCGAGAGCCGCCGGGGACGCGAAGGGGGCCATCGCCTTCGCCGCCCGCCGGCCGAGATCGTCGTCGGCGACGTCGTCCGCCTCCTCGACGGACCGCTCGCGCCGTTCGGCGACGCCACCGAGCTCACCCGGCTCGTCGCGTCCGAGCCGCGGCACGCCGGGCTCTTCGACCTCTTCCTCGACGTGAGGAACGCCGCCGCGGCGATCCTCGACCACACGACGCTCGCCGACCTCCTCGAGCGCGACCGGAAGATCCTCGTCGCGCGCCGCAGGAGGGGCGGAGTCCCGGAGACGTGATGACCGATTCCCGACGCCCCGTCCGCTCCCTCCTCGGGTTCGCGGCCTCCGCCGCCTCGCTCCTCGCGATCCACGCTCTCGCCGGCGCCGCCGCGCGCGCCGCGGAGCCGGTCGAGATCCTGAACGTCTCCTACGACCCGACGCGGGAGCTCTACCGCGAGCTGAACGCCGCCTTCGCGAAGGACTTCCTCGCGAGGACCGGCCGCGCCGTCACCGTGAAGATGTCGCACGGCGGCTCGGGGAAGCAGGCCCGCTCCGTGATCGACGGCCTCCGGGCCGACGTCGTCACGCTCGCCCTCGCGTACGACGTCGACGCCCTCGCCGACCGCGGCCTCGTCGCGCGCGGCTGGCAGGCCCGCCTCCCCCACAACGCCTCCCCCTATACGTCGACGATCGTCTTCCTCGTGAGGTCCGGGAACCCGAAGCGGATCCGCGACTGGAGCGACCTCGCGCGCCCGGGCGTCTCCGTCGTCTGCCCGAACCCGAAGACGTCCGGCGCGGCCCGCTGGGGCTACCTCGCGGCATGGGGCTCCGTCCTCACGACCGGCGGGAGCGACGCGGCCGCGAAGGCCCTCGTCGGCGGGCTCTTCCGGAACGTCGCCGTCCTCGACACCGGCGCGCGCGGCTCGACGACGACGTTCGTCCAGCGGGGGCTCGGCGACGTCCTCGTCGCCTGGGAGAACGAGGCGCACCTCGCGCTGGCCGAGACCGGGGCCGGGCGCGTCGAGATCGTCGTCCCGAAGACGTCGATCCTCGCCGAGCCCCCGGTGGCCGTCGTCGACGCCGTCGCGGACAGGAAGGGGACCCGCGCGGTCGCCGAGGCGTACCTCCGCTTCCTCTACACGCCCGAGGCGCAGGCGATCGCCGCCCGCCACCACTACCGGCCGCGCCTCGCCGAGGCCGCCGCGAAGGCCGGGCGCACCTTCCCGTCCGTCGCGACCTTCACCATCGACGCCCTCTTCGGCGGCTGGCGCGCCGCGCAGAAGCGGCACTTCGACGACGGCGGCGTCTTCGACTCCCTCTTCACGACGAAGTGAGCCGCCGCCGCGTCTCCCCGTCGCTCCTCCCCGGCTTCGGCCCGGCGCTCGGGGTGACGCTCCTCTTCCTCTCCCTCGTCGTCCTCGCGCCGCTCGCCGCGCTCCTGGCGACGACGCTCCGCGGAACGCCGCGCGAGTTCCTCGCCGCCGTCTCGACGCCGCGCGTCGTCGCCGCGGTCAGGCTCTCGGTCCTCGTCTCGCTCGGGGCGGCGGCCGTCTCGGCGCTCCTCGGCCTCCTCCTCGGCTGGGTCCTGGTCCGCTATCGCTTCCCGGGACGGCGCCTCCTCGACACCCTCGTCGACCTCCCGTTCGCGCTCCCGACCGCCGTCGCCGGGATCACGCTCACGACGCTCTACGCCCCGACCGGCTGGCTCGGAAGGCCTCTCGCCGCACTTGGCGTCCCGGTCGCGTTCACCCCGCTCGGCATCGGCGTCGCGCTCGTCTTCCTCGGCCTCCCCTTCACCGTGAGGACGCTCCAGCCGGTCCTCGCGAGCCTCGACCCGGAGGTCGAGGAGGCCGCGGCGAGCCTCGGCGCGACGCGTCTCGAGACCTTCCGCCGCGTCCTCCTCCCGGAGCTCCTCCCCGCGCTCCTCACCGGCTCGACGCTCGCGTTCGCGCGGGGCCTCGGCGAATACGGCTCGGTCGTCTTCATCTCCGGGAACATGCCGATGAGGACCGAGATCGCGCCGCTCCTCGTCATGACGAAGCTCGAGCAGTACGACGTGGCCGGGGCGACCGCGCTCGCGACGCTCCTCCTCGTCGCCTCTTTCCTCCTCCTCCTCGTCCTGAACCGCCTCGAGGCGTGGGCGGCGAGGGCCGTCCGGTGACCGCCCCGCGGAGCCGCGAGCCGCGCGCCGTGCGGCTCCTCCTGATCGGCCTCGCCCTCGCGGCGTTCGCCCTCTTCCTCTTCGTCCCGCTCGCGGCGGTCTTCGTGGAGGCCTTCCGGGATGGCGCGCGCGCCTGGCTCGCCGCCGTCACCGAGCCCGACGCCCGCCACGCGCTGAAGCTGACGCTCCTCGTCGCGGTGATCGCCGTCCCCGTGAACGCCTTCTTCGGCCTCGCCGCGGGCTGGGCGCTCGGGAAGTTCCGCTTCCCGGGGCGCAGTTTCGTCCTCACGCTCGTCGACCTGCCGTTCGCCGTCTCGCCCGTCGTCGCTGGCCTCGTCTTCGTCCTCCTCTTCGGACGCACCGGCTTCTTCGGCCCCTGGCTCGCCGACCGCGGGCTCGAGATCGTCTTCGCCCTCCCGGGCATCGTCCTGGCGACCGTCTTCGTCACGTTCCCGTTCGTCGCGCGCGAGGTCGTCCCGCTCATGCAGTCGCAGGGGACCGACGAGGAGGAGGCGGCCCGGGTCCTCGGCGCCGGCTTCTTCACGACGTTCTTCCGCGTGACGCTCCCGAACGTGAAGTGGGCGCTCCTCTACGGCATCGTCCTCTGCACCGCCCGCGCCGTCGGCGAGTTCGGGGCAGTCTCCGTCGTCTCGGGGCACGTCCGCGGCGAGACGAACACGCTCCCGCTCCACGTCGAGACCCTCTACAACGAGTACGCCTTCCAGGGGGCGTTCGCGGCCGCCTCGCTCCTCACGTTCGTCGCCCTCGCCACGATGGTGGCGAAGGCGATCGTCTCGCGCCGCGCGAGGGAGGAGGCCCCGTGAGCATCGAGGTTCGGTCCGTCTCGAAGTCGTTCGGGAGCTTCCTCGCGCTCGACGACGTCTCCCTCCGCGTCGGCGACGGCGAGCTCGTCGCCCTCCTCGGCCCTTCCGGCGGCGGCAAGACGAGCCTCCTCCGGATCATCGCGGGCCTCGAGGAGCCCGACCGCGGCACCGTCCTCTTCCACGGGGAGGACGCCACGCGCCGCGACGCCCGCGAGCGGCGCGTCGGCTTCGTCTTCCAGCACTACGCGCTCTTCCGCCGGATGACCGTCTTCGAGAACGTGGCGTTCGGCCTCCGCGTCAAGCCGCGCGGCGAGCGCCCTTCGGAGGCCGACGTGAAGCGGCGCGTCGGCGAGCTCCTGAAGCTCGTCCAGCTCGACTGGCTCGGCGACCGTCTCCCGTCCGAGCTCTCCGGCGGCCAGCGCCAGCGTGTCGCGCTCGCCCGCGCCCTCGCCGTCGAGCCGAAGGTCCTCCTCCTCGACGAGCCGTTCGGTTCGCTCGACGCGCGGGTCCGCCAGGAGCTGCGCCGCTGGCTCCGCCGCCTCCACGACGAGATCCGCCTCACGAGCCTCTTCGTCACCCACGACCAGGAGGAGGCGCTCGAGGTGGCCGACCGCGTCGTCCTCCTCGACCGAGGGCGCGTCGTCCAGGACGGGACACCGGCCGACCTCTTCGAGCACCCCGCGGACCCGTTCGTCCTCGACTTCCTCGGCTCCGTGAACATCTTCCACGGCCGGGTGGAGAACGGCCGGGCCCACCTCGGCCCTCTCTCCGTCGCGTACCCCGACGCCCCCCACGACGGCGCGCTCCCGGCCTCAGGCTACGCTCGTCCCTGGGAGATCGACCTCTCGCGCGACCTCGAAGGGGTGGAGGGCTTCCCCGCCACCGTCCGACACGTCGCTGCGGCCGGCGCCGTCGTCCGCCTCGAGCTCGCCCCCGACGACGGGACGATCCTCAAGGTCGAGATCTCGAGGGAGCGCTTCGCCGAGCTCGCGCCCTCCCCGGGCGACCGGCTCCGTGTCGTGCCCCGAAACGTGAGGGTTTTCCTCGGAGGGCCGGGGCAGGGATAATCGCCCCGTGCCGGGAGAGACCGCACCGCTCGACAACGTGGCCTGGGCGGCTTCGCGATTCGCTACGCCGAAGGAGGCGGAGCGACCGGCCGGCCTGGAGCCGAGCTACTGGGACTGGGAAGACCTCTACTCCCGACTGGGACCGGGCCTCATCGTCCTCGGCGCGCGCCGCTTCGGGCTCAGCCGGGACGACGCGGAGGAGGCGCTCCAGATGGCGGCGACGGCCATCGTCCTGGCCGCTCCGTCCGTCCGGTCCCCCGAGGCCTACCTCACCTCGGTCTTCCTACGCGAATGCCTCGGAATCCTGCGGCGACGGAGCCAGCTCGCCCGGACGGAGGTCGCTCCGCCGGTCGGGTTCGATGCGGCCGACGACTCCTGCGAGCGGATCGAGGTCGCCTGCCGGTTCCGGCAGGCGTTCTCGCTCCTCTCTCCCGTCTGTCGCTCGATGATGCGGAGCTGCCTGCTCGGCGGCAGAAGTCGCGCCGGCTCCGATTCCTCGTCCGCCGCCCGCACCGTCTACAAGCGCTACCGGAAGTGCCTGAGGACGCTCGCCCATGCCCTCGGCTGATCGTCATCTCGGAGAGCTGGAGCTGCTGGAGCGGGCGATGACGCCGGGACTGGCGCCCGACCCGCACGCCGCGAGTTGCCCGACCTGCCGGGACAGGATCGAGGGGCTCGCGGCGGGCCGCGAGCACCTGGCCGATCTCGCCGCGCTCGCGACCAAAGCGGAATCGGGCCCCCGCGTTCCCGTGCCTGCGGCGCTCTCCCGCCTCTCCCGGACGCTCGCCCGGGCGGAGGAGCTCGTTCGCGCGGCGGAACGCGACGACGACGCTCTCCCGGCCTGGCTCGACGAGGCCTCCGCTCGCCCCGACTTCCCGGACGTCGCGCTGCACGCGCTCCAGATCGCCTCGAGGCTCACGTCCCGGCGACCATCGGTGGCGCTCTCGTTCGCCCGATCGATCCGCCAGCGTCTGCACGGAGACGTTGGAGGGGACCAGGCGCTTCTCGCGGCCGAGATCGGCCTCCTGGAGAGTCAGTCCTTCGTCTACGTGGGGCGGATCGACGAGGCGTGCGAGCGGGCACTCGCGGCCTCTTCGGCGATCGAGGCGGCCGACGCCCCCGCCCTGCTGCGCGCGCGTGCCAACTACTACGCCGGCTCGGCGCTCTGGGGGGCGGGTCGATCCGAGGCCGCGTTGAGCCGTCTCCTCGCGGCGCGCGAGGCGTTCGCCGCGGACGGGCAGGACCCCTGGGTCGGCCGGGCCGAGGGAGCGATCGGACTCGTCCATTTCAGCGAGGCCCGGTTCCGCGAGGCCCTGCACGCCTTCGACGCCGCCCTCGAGCGCCTCGACCCGGACGTGGACCCCGGTCCCTGGGAGGCGATTCAGCAGAACCGCGCCGGGATCCTCATGAACCTCGGGCGTCTCTCCGAGGCGAGATCGGCCTTCGGACAGGCCCTCGAGCTCGCGGTCCGGCACGGCCTCTCGGCGGCCGCGACGACGGTCCGGGTAAACCTGCTGAACCTCGGTCTCGAGGAGGGGACGTTCGAGGATGTCCGCGTCCGCGGGAAGAAGCTCGTCGCTTTCTGCGCCCGGGAGGGGCTCTCGGTCGACGCCTACTACGCGAGGCTCGCCCTGGCCGAGGCGCAGGCGGCCCTCGGGAATTACGGCGAGGTCCGGGCGCTGGTCGAAGCGATCCGTGGAGACGCTCCGCCCGAGGTCCGGGACGATCCGGACGCGACCGTTCTCCTGGACCGCCTCGACGCCGGGGACCACGAGATGGCCGGCCGGCTCAGACGGCTCCGCCACTACCTCTCCGGTCGAGACCGGTTCGAGGCGGCGAAACGGGCCTGACAGAAGCTCCGGTCAACCGATCGGCTGCTTCCGCACGCCGTCCCCCCCATCGCTGAGCGTCGGTTCCGTCGTCGTGGACGATGTCGTGACCGAGGAGGTCTCCGAAGTGCCGTCCGTCGACGGCGCCCCGAGGCCGGTGACGAGAAGCAGGATCAACACCAGGACATCCATGAATCCTCCATTCCGGCCCTTTCGACCGGCCTTTGCCCAGGGGCCGAGACCCCATTCACTACGTATGAGGGGATTCGACCCCCGTAACTGCCCCCCCTCCCCAAAAAAAAGTGAAAAAAACTTCGGGGAGAGGGGCACTCGGACCCCCCTGAATCCCTCATCAGGAGTAGAGGGATGCCGAGACCGGGGTCCGTCCTCGGACCGGCTCCCCGAAAGGGGGAGGTCTATGAGAAGCGCGAACGGGACGGCACCTGAGGAGGACGTCCGGCCCCCCATCCGGTTCGCCGGGCGGTCTTTCGTCGTCGCCAGCAACCAGCCGACGGAGGTGCTTCGCGCGCTCGAGCGAGAGATCGAGGCACGTGGGGGGTCGATCCACCCGTTCCTGAACGCCGTGACCGAGGTCCTCGTCGTGGGAGACCTCGCCGGAATGGACTCGGGGGCTCACTGGGCCCGGGAGCAGGTCCGGAGGGGGACGATCTACCGGGATCGCTGGGGACACCTCGAGCTGATCAGCGAAGAGGAGCTCCGGGCCGCCCTCGTGGAAAGCCGGAGAGGTCGCGCGAGCGGGTCGCCGTTCGACGACCGTTCGATCGCCGATGGTGCCTGAGCCCCGCCGGCGTCTCGGCCCCGGCGGCCGCTACGTCTCCTCCCGGAGGACGTCGAACTCCACGTCGCCGTCACCCGGGATTCGCCCGCCGGTGCTCCGGTCGAGGGCGCGGCGGAGCGCGAGGACGCTGACCCAACGGTCTTCCGGGTCCATCGCCATCCCCTTGGCGAGGGAGCGGGCGTAGGTGACCGGGACCCCCGAGGCGACGGTCGTCACGACCGAGACGACCTCCTCGACGAGGGACTTGAGCGTCAGGTCGGGTCGGTCGAACTTGAGCCGCACTCCGGTCAGGAGCTCCACGCCGGTCGCCGCGATCGCCCACTGGTCCGAGGCGGGCGTCGCCTCTCCGCCCGAGACGATCTCGGGCGCGATGTAGCCGGGCGTCCCCATCAGGATGCTCGCCGAGGAGATCGCCCCGCCGCTCTCGGCCCCGCCTTCCGCCTTCGTTTCCCGCGCCAGGCCGAAGTCGAGGAGCTTGAGCCTCGTGGCCCCCCCCGGCCCGCGCGTGACGAAGAGGTTGTCGGGCTTGACGTCGCGGTGAACGAGGCCCGCGGCATGCGCCGCCGCGAGGACGTCGAGCGCGCGGTCGAGCGCCCAGGCCGTCTCGAGGAAGGGGATCGGCTTCCGGAGGATCAGCTCGTTCCGTAGCGAGCCGCCCGAGAGGAGCTCCATTACGAGGAACGCGCCGCCGGGCCGGAGCTCGCCGTAGTCGTAGACGGCGACGGCATTCGGGTGTCCGAGGCGGGCCGTCAGCCGGGCCTCCCGCCGGAAGCGGGCGACGGCGCTCCGGTCGGCGAGGTGCTCGGCCCGGATCACCTTCACGGCCGCGTCGCGATTGCCCCGGATGTCTCGCGCGGCATAGACGGTCCCCATCCCTCCCTCGCCGAGCCGCCGGTCGAGCCGGTAGCGCCCGGCGAGGAGCCGAGGGACGGCCTGCGTCATCTTCACCGCGTGGCCGTCGGCCGTGCAGACGAGGTCGTCCTCGTCCGCGACCCGGCCGCAGAGCTCGCATTCGTAGAGCGCCCCGCTCCCGCCTTCCTGAAGGTGCCCGAGTACCTTCTCGCGAACGCGACGGTCCTCGTCCACCTGGCGCGTCAGGGCCGCTCTCTCGAGGGCGAGGGCGACGTGCCCCGCGACGGTCCCGAGGATCCTCTGCTCCTCCGGGACGTACGTCTCTCCCGTCCGCTTGGCGCCGAGCGCGATCAGGCCGAGCGGCTCCCCGTCGCCCGAGAAGAGCGGCAGAGCCGCGACGAACCCGGCGGCCCGAAGGCCGTTCGCGAGCTCTCCCTCGGCGTAGGGCGGGTCTCCGCCGTCGGCCGTCAGGGCGTGAAAGGAGTTGCGCGCCTCGAGAGGGTCCGACATCGGGAGGACGGCTGCGCGGTCCAGCCCGGGGACGTCCGCGAGGGCGCCCGTCGTCACGGGCCGCACGGCCGCTCCCGGCGCCTCGAGGGCGAAGACCCAGAAGGCCTGCCGGTCGGGCCGGTGCGCGGACGCGATCCGATGAAGGACGACGCCCGCCAGGTCCTCCCCGGCGTCCCGGAGATCCCCGACGACGTCGGTCACGAGCTGCGCCGGGTCGTACGCGCCCTGCCGGAACTTCCGGTCGAGCGCGATCTGCGCCCTCTTTCGGAGCGGGTCGAAGACGAGGAAGAGGAGCACGGCGACGAGGGCCGTCGTGAGCGTCCCCTGGAGGGCGGGCGAGACGAGAGCCACGAGCGCCGTGAGCGCCGGGACCCCGGCCAGGAGGAGGACGACGAGGGCGCCCGAGGCGATGGCGTAGGAGGCGCTCCGGCGGATGAGGCGATCGACCTCGAACAGGCGGAAGCGCGTCGCCGCGACGATGAGGGCGAGCGGCAGGAGGACCGAAAGCGTGGAGAGGACCGGCACCGGCAGAAGCGCGCTCCGACCGGCGACCGCCGGGACGTCGCGCAGGAAGATGTAGAGGCCGAGGTAGAGAAGGACGGCCACGAGGACGACGCGTGCCCGCCGTCGCACGTCCTCCTTCCGGGCGACCCAGGCCAGGGAGAGGAAGTAGACGAAGACGAAGAGGTCGACCGCGAGCGCCACGATCGCCACTCCGGTCCTCCACGCGCCGCCCGGGGCCGCCGCCCCGCCGTCGAGCCACCATCGCCTGAGGTAGAAGGCCAGGGGCGCCATCGCGACGAGCGTGCCGACGAAGTAGGCCCGCCCCGGCCTGTGCAGGCGAGTCACCGGGAAGAAGCCGCCGATCGTCACGAGGATCCAGGCGATCGCGACGAAGTGCACGGCGGTCGAGCCGGCCCACGCGATCCGGTCCTGGAACGTGACGCCGCCCGTCACGACTCCCAGGATGCGCCCCGCGTTCAGGACGCCGAGGAGGGTCAGGAACGGGAAGAGGGCCTGGTTCGCGGGGTCGGACGGGCGCTTGAGCAGGACGACGACCGCCCCCACGTAGTGGACGCCGAAGACCAGGAGCGCGAGCCAGAGTCGGGCGCGGAGGAGCGCGCCGCGCTCCACCCCGAGGTGAGCGAGCCAGGTCGTCCACGCCAGGGAGACCACGAGGGCCGCCCCGAGGGCGAAGAGGACGATCCGCCTCTGTCGAGGCTCGAGGTCGCGCACGGGCTCGGGGATTATCCGCTCGGCGGGCGGGAAGGAGGCGGACCGGTCCGTCCGATCTCGCGGCCGTCGGCGGCGGCCCGGACGACGGCACCGGGCGGGAGCGAACGTGAAAGGCGCGTGCCCAGCTCGCCCGCGCCGACGACCGGGATCCGGAGGACGTCGGAGACGGGGCCCGCCGGCGACTCGACGACGACCGCGAGCCGCCCGCTCCCGAGACGGAAGAGGAGACGCCCCTCGGCCCGCGCGACGACGGCCGAGTCTCCTTCGAAGCTCAGCCCCTCGATCGTTCGGGGATCGACGAGGATCGGCGCCTTCGGCTCGAGGAGGAGGAGGAGCCGCGACCGGCTCCCCATCGCGGCTCGGACCCCGGGGAGGGCTCCCGACGCGAGGAGCGCCCCGAGGCGCTCGCCCGAACCGCGCGGGGCCGCCTCGAGGTCGACCTCGATCGCGGCGACGCCGAGCTCGGAGTACGCGGCGAACGCCGCCTCGAACGGCTTGTCCGAGAGGAAGGAGTCGAGCCAGAAGTGGATCGGCGGAGGATAGGTCTGGAAGCCGTTCAGGACACGGCGGCGGTGTGAGAGCTGCTCGGCCCACGAGCGTTCCGACGTGCCGCGTCGGAAGGGCCAGACCGCCACGATCGCGTCGCGTGGGAGCGCTCGAAGCTCCGCGTCGAACGGCGAAGGCGCGGGGACCGGTTGCGCCGGCACCGGCCTCGTCCAGAGGTCGAGGACGAGGAGAGGGGCGACGCCGACGAGGAGGAGCCGCCCCCGGCGCGCGGGAAGCGCGCGAAGGAGCCGACCGAGGACGAGGGTCGCGGTGACGATCACCCCGAGGCCGAACCACTGGTCCCACCGGTGGATTCCTCGCATGCCGGAGAAGCCGGGCAGCTGGGCGAGGAGGGCGTACGGCCCGGGGCCGAGCGCGCGCCCCGCGAAACGGATCGTCGGCCCGAGAGCGAAGACGAAGGAGATCCCGGCGAGGAGGAGCCAGGGGGCGAGCGATCGCGCGGCGTGCCGCGCGTCCCGCCGCCTCCACGGGCCGCGCCGTCGAAGCAGGAAGGCGCCCGCGCCGAAGGCGGCGAGCGCGGTGAGCGTCGGGAAGAGCGCCGAGGCTCCCTCGGGGAAGACCGGGACGAGGCCGTCGAGAAGGTCCCGGAGCGGCCCGGCGAAGACGCCCGTGTGGAGAATCGAGAGGAGGTCGGCCGCGTGAACCTCGATCGACCGCAGGCCGACGGGGGCGTCGAAGTCGCGGGCGAGGTGGAGGTAGGGGGCGTATGCGACCGCGAGGAGCACGATCGCGGCGCTCCCGCCGACCCCCAGGAGTACGGGACGTCGGAAGCTCCTCGCCGAGGCGGCGGCCACGACGGCGACGGAGACCGTTCCCATGACGAGCGGATACGGGCTCCCCAGCCCGACGACGAGGAGGGCGGCGGCGCAGGCGGCCGCGTCGCGGACACGCCCGCTCCGAAGGTACCGGAGCGCGAAGAGCAGGACGAGCGAGACGAAGCCCGCCCAGATCGTTCCGAGGACGCCGAAGTTGTTGAGTCGACCCGGGCTCCAGGCAAGAAGAAGCGCTCCGATGAGCGCGGCCCAACCCGGTCCGACGAGATCGGCACAGAGGAGTCCTGCCGCGAAGCAGGCGACCGCGGTCGCGAGGAAGTACGGCACGTTGTAGCCGAGCGCGTCCGAGTCCGCGAGGCGGGACCAGGGGTAACCGATCGCCGACGGCAGGAGGAACGGTTCTCCGAGAGGCCAGGTATCGGGATACGGCGCGAAGACGCGGTCGTCGCGCCGCGAGAAGTCGCCCGAGTCCCATCGCGCCCACTGCCGGCCCATCACCGACAGGACGATGACCGGGTCTCCGAGCCGCTCGTTCGGGACGGGGCGGCCGCAGGGGATCCGCTCGAGCGGGTCGCGGACGGTCTCGCGGAAGACCAGAAGCGGCCCGAGGAGCGACGCGAACGCGAGGAGCGCGAGGAACGTCCGCCGCGGGAGGAGCCCCCCCTGGAACCTCGAGCTACTCGCCGCCTCGAACATCCGCGAGAGTCTAGAACGCGGACGGGCCGGTGACCGCAGTCCTCCTTCGCCGCGTACGATCCCGGCATGCGCGCCTCCCTCGCCGCCCTCCTCGCCCTCGCCATCGCCTTTCCTCTCCTCGCCGAGTGGCCACCGAAGGGGCGCGGCGCGGCGACCCGCTCGCCGGTCTGGGCGGAGCACGGCATGGTCGCGAGCGCGCAGCCGCTCTGCACCCAGGCCGGCGTCGAGACGCTCCGCAAGGGGGGGAGCGCCGTCGACGCGGCGATCGCCACGAACGCCTGCCTCGGCCTGATGGAGCCGACGGCGAACGGCCTCGGGGGCGACCTCTTCGCGATCCTCTGGGACCCCGCGCAGAAGAAGGTGGTCGGCCTGAACGCCTCGGGGCGCGCGCCGCTCGCGCTGACCGCCGACAAGGTCCCGCCGCTCCCCGACGGGACGATCCCGCTCTTCAGCCCCTACGCCTGGAGCGTCCCGGGCTGCGGCGACGGCTGGCTCGAGCTCCACGCGCGGTACGGGAAGCTCCCGCTCGCCGAGGTCCTCGCCCCGGCGATCCGCTACGCGGAGGAGGGCTTCCCCGTCTCGCCCGTCATCGCGGGCAACTGGGCCGGGTCGGTGAACCGCTTCAAGGACAAGCCCGGCTTCGCGGAGGTCTTCCTCCCCGGCGGCCGCGCCCCGAAGGAGGGCGAGCGCTTCCGGAACCCGGCGCTCGCAAAGACGCTCCGGCTCCTCGCGACGAAGAAGAGAGCAGGCTGGGAAGGCGAGTTCGCCGACGCGATCGTCGCCTTCTCGAAGGCGAACGGCGGCTTCTTCGAAAGGGAGGACTTCGTCCGCCACCGCTCGACGTGGGACGCGCCGATGTCGACGGGCTACCGCGGCTACGACGTCTGGGAGCTCCCGCCGAACACGCAGGGGCTCGCGGCGCTCCAGATGCTGAACCTCCTCGAGGGTTTCGACCTCGCGAAGATGGGGAGGGACAGCGCCGACTTCTGGCACGTGATGGTCGAGGCGAAGAAGGTGGCGTACGCGGACCGGGCCCGCTACTACGCCGACCCCGCCTTCGCGAAGCTTCCTCTCGAGCGCCTCCTCTCGAAGGAGTACGCGAAGGAGCGGGCGAAGAAGATCGATATGAGGCGCGCCTCGCGCGAAGACCCTCCCGACGAGGAGCTCGTCCTCAACCGGAAGGAGACGACCTACCTCTGCGCGGCCGACGCCTCGGGCCTCATGGTCTCCCTCATCCAGAGCAACTACACCGGCTTCGGCTCGGGCTACGCAGTCCCGGCGCTCGGCATCGGCATCCACAACCGCGGCGGCCTCTTCTCGCTGAGGAAGGGGCACCCGAACTACCTGGAGCCCGGAAAGCGCCCCTTCCAGACGATCATCCCGGCCTTCCTGACGAAGGACGGGCAGCCCCTGATGGCCTTCGGCCTGATGGGGGGCGACATGCAGCCGCAGGGGCACGTGCAGGTCGTCGTGAACCTCGTCGACTTCGACATGAACCTCCAGGAGGCGGGCGACGCGATCCGCTTCCACCACACCGGCTCGAGCGAGCCGACGGGGACGATCATGAAGGACGGCGGGACACTCTATCTCGAGGAGGGGCTCCCCGAGCCGGTCCTCGAGGAGCTGATGAGACGCGGTCACCGGATCGGGCGGGAGCCCGTCGGCGCCTACGGCGGTTACCAGGCCGTCGCGAGGGACCCGGCGACGGGCTTCCTCCTCGGGGCGACCGAGAAGCGGAAGGACGGGGCCGCCGCCGGGTTCTGATTGGTCGGGCGAGCCGGTCCCGCCCGGCAGCGGAGGCGCGGATGCGGGGTGTAACCTTCTCCCCATGAGCGTCTCCGCCGAGAAGGCCGTTCCCCGCGTCTCCGAGCGGGGCCGGCGTGTTCCCGCCTCCCCGATCCGCAAGCTCGCCTCCTACGCCGACGCGGCCAAGAAGCGCGGCGTGAAGGTCTACCACCTGAACATCGGTCAGCCCGACCTCGAGACCCCCGCCCCGATGCGGGACCGGCTCGCCGAGATCAAGGACAAGGTCTACGCCTACACCCCGTCGAACGGCACCGCCGAGTGCCTCGACTTCCTCGTCGGCTACTACCGCGGACGCGGCGTCGAGCTGACGAAGAGCCAGGTCATCACGACGACCGGCGGGAGCGAGGCGATCCAGTTCGCGTTCATGGCCTGCTGCGAGGTGGGCGACGAGGCCCTTCTCGTCGAGCCGTTCTACACGAACTACCGCGCCTTCGCGGCGATGGGCGGCGTCGAGCTGAAGCCGATCGTCACCCGCGCCGAGGACGGCTTCCACCTCCCCTCGCGCGAGGAGTGGGAGAAGGCCCTCACGCCGAAGACGAAGGCCGTCCTCCTCTGCAACCCGAACAACCCGACCGGGACGGTCTACTCGAAGGAGGAGCTCGTCCTCGTCGCCGAGTTCTGCCGCGACCACGGCCTCTTCCTTATCGCCGACGAGGTCTACCGCGAGTTCGTCTACGACGGACGGAAGGTCGAGAGCGCCCTGTCGCTTCCGGGGTTCGAAGACGTCGTCGTCGTCGTCGACTCCCTCTCGAAGCGCTACAGCGCCTGCGGTATCCGCCTCGGATGCCTCGTGACGCGGAACAAGGACGTCTACCAGGCGTGCCTCCACATGGCGCAGGGGCGGCTCTCCCCTCCCGGCCTCGCGCAGGCGATCGCGCCCGGCGCGGCCCTCCTCGGCCCCGACTACGTCGAAGGGGTCGTGAAGGAGTACGGGCACCGGCGCGACATCCTCTACGAGGAGCTGACGAAGATCCCCGGCATCTTCTTCCGCAAGCCGGAAGGTGCCTTCTACTTCGTCGCGCGGATCCCGGTGAAGGACAGCGAGGACTTCGCCCAGTGGCTCCTCACCGACTTCCAGCTCGACGGCGCCACCGTCATGGTCGCTCCCGCCGACGGTTTCTACGCGACGCCCGGGCTTGGCAAGGACGAGGTCCGGATCGCCTACGTCCTGAAGGCCGAGGACCTGAAGGCCGCCTGCCGCGTCCTGGAGGCGGCGATCCCCGCCTACCGCGCCGCTCGGGGGCTCTGACCCGAGACCTCGCGGAGCACATCGTTCGGGCGTGTGCCGGCTCATTCGAGCCGGCACTTGCTTTTCTGCCGTCTGGGTCCCACCTTCTCGTCAAGGGACAGCCAACTCCAGAGAGTTCGTCTCATCGACAGACCTGATCTCCCCTGGCCGGCGAGGAACCACTCTCCGCCGCCCCCCTCCCCGCCGGGCCAGGGACGCCGGGAGCGTCGCCCCATTGGCACGCTCCCGGCAGCTTTCTTCGAGCGAGCGACGGACGGACAGTCTCCGATGTAAGGTCTGGCGCGTGTCGTACCCCGCTGCGCTCATCGTCGTGCTCGGGCTCCTGAGCGCCGCTTGCGGCCCCGCCCGGGTTCCGTCCGCTGGGCCACAATCGTCGCACCCCGGCTCAGAGAGCATTCAGCCCATACCGCCCCCCAGGCTCGCGGCACCGACGGCACTCGCCGGGAGTCCGGCCGCCCGGCCCCTGGAGGCGCTCGACGCCGCCGGCCTTGCGCCGGTCGAGCTGACCGCCGTCGCCGTCGAGGGCTTCCCACCGCTCCCGTCATACAGGGCGAAGGTCCGGAACCTCTCGGACCGCCCCGTCCGTCGCGTCCTCGCCACGGTCGTCTACCTCGACGCCGCCGGCCGCCCGATGCCCGGCGAGGAGCATGACGTCTCCTTCGGGAGCCCGCTGAAAGCGATCGACCCCGGCGTCACGCTCGAGGCCAGCTTTCTCTCTCGCGTCGAACGGGCGCCGGGCGTGCGCCTCGTCGTCCGTTCGATCACGTTCCTCGAGAAGGGCTCGGGGGCCGAGCCGGGGACGCGCGAATGGGCGAACCCCCGCTACGACGCCGACCTCGCGGCGCTGCGCGGAGCGTCCCCGGGCGAGCCGCGCTGATCTCGGGCGACCGGACGAGGACTCGACGCGGGACGTCCTCTCGATCTCGACGTCGGTCCCCCGGCGCGACGCGCGGGCGGGCCTCGACCTCGGCGCGGCCGGCCGCGGGGTGGATGAACGCCCGCTTCGGGTCCGCGGCCCCTCGGTCAGCGCCGAACGCGGACGACGACGAACGTCATGTCGTCGTCCGGGGCACGGGCTCCTCGCCAGGCGGCGGCGCTCGACTGCAGCCCGGCCACGACCCCGCGCGCGTCCGCAGCCCGGGCGGCGAGGCGGAACGCCTCCGCCGCCCCGAGGAATCCGAGGACCCTCTCGTCCTCGCCGACGAGCTCCGGGAACCCGTCACTCGCGAGAAGCAGGGTGTCTCCCGGACCGAGCCGCGTCCGCCGCTCCTCCCACGAAGGTCTCAGGCGGCTGCCCAGGGGAAGCCCGCCGGCCCCGAGCTCGTCGACGACGTCGCTCGCCGCGCGGTGAACGAGCGCCGGAGGCATCGCGGCCGAGACGAGGACGGCTTCGTCCCGCGTGATCCGGGCGAGCGCCAGGCACATGTGGACGTTCCGGAGGCGCATCGCGCCCAGCGCCCGGTCGCACGCGGTCAGCAGACGCGGGAGCGGCCCGTCCACGGGGACCGAGACGAAGAGGGCCTTCACCGCCGTCACGACGAGGCCCGAGGCGAGGCCGTGCCCGGTCGCGTCGCCGAACGCCACGAGGAGGCCCTCCCCGTCGCGGCGAAAGTCGTAGTAGTCGCCTCCCACCTCCGCGGCCGGAGCCGTCACGGCGGCGACGTCCAGCCCCGTTGCCGAGGGAAGCTCCGTCGGGAGCATCGAGAGCTGCAGTTCGCGGGCCCGCTCGAGCTCCCTCCCCTTGCGCTCGTTCTCCGCCTCGAGGAGACGGGTCTGTCCCAGCGTCCGCGCCAGGAAGAGCGACATGCCGATCGCCGAGCCGAGGGCTCCGAGGACGAACACGGTGCGCAACCCCGCGACGGACTCGATCCAGCCCCAGATCACCATCACCTGGAGCGCGATCGCGACGCCGAAGACGGCCATCCCCGCGAGGTAGAACCCCATCCCCTCGCGCGGGACGACGCGGCCTCGCCGCTCGAGCCTCACGACCTCGAGGACGACGACGGCGAAGTAGACGATCCAGCCGTGCTCGGCCGCGGGATCCCAGACGTAGGCCGCACCGAAAAGGAAGACGCCGGCCGCGAGGAGCGGTCGAGCCGAGCGGGGGAACGGTCTCGTCCGGACCGTGTAGTAGGTGAGGAGACCGAAGAGGCTCGCGAGCGCCGGCAGGCCGCTCCCCCACCGGTCGAGCAGCTCCCTCTCCAGCAGGCCCGGGACGAGGCTCGCGCGGAACTCCCTCAGGATGAGGACGGCGGAGATCGCCATCTGGCCGGCGTAGTAGAGGTTCTCCCGCGCGCGCCGGTCGAACGCGAAGAGGGCCAGGTGGAGGAGCGTGACGAAGAGCGGGACCGAGACGGCCGCGCCTTCGAGGCCGATCCTCCAGGGCAAGGTCGAGGCCGGCCGCACGCCGGGGCGGTCCAGCGTCAGGAGGAAGCCGACCCCTTCGGGCGGGGACCGGCGCGCCGTGGAGACGGGCAGGACGTACCGGACGGCTAGGACGGCCGTCTCCCCGACGGGGAGCCTCGCGATCCACGCTTCGTGGCGCGGGAACGCCGTTTCCAGGGCGGCCGCGCTCGCGCCCTCGCGCGAGAGCCTCTCTCCGTTCAGGAAGACGGTCGCCTCGCCCGGCGACGCGATCCGGAGCGAGACCTCCCTCCCCCGGACGTCGGGGGCGAGCTGCAGGTGCCTCCGGAACCACCCGACCCCGCTCCAGCCGCCGGGAGGCCGTTCTCCCGCCATCGCCGGGCGAACGGGCTCCCAGGCGGCGTCGTCGAGGCCCGGCTCGGCCCAGGCCGGGTCGTCCCCCGCCCGGAAGCGCCACGCGAATCGGAGCTCGATCCCCTCCGGCCCGTCGAAGGACGCGGCGGAAAGAGAGACCGGCCTCGGCTCCTGCGCGGCGACCGGCCAGGCGCAGAGAAACGTGAGGGCGAGCGCGAGACACGCCCCGGTAAGGCCCCCGGTCCGCCGAGACCGTCGCCACGGGGCAGAGCCGCCAGCCACCACGAGGGGAAGATTGCCACGGAGAGCCGGCGAACGTCGGCGCGATCGCCTCTGCCGATGGTGGCCCTGACCTCGATTCGGAGACCGACGGGGCCGACCTCGGAGCAGGCCCCGCCCCGGCCGATCCTCACCCGCCGGGGCGGGCGTCGCGCGCGAGGACGCCGCGGAAGCTCCCTCGATACGCCCACAGCAAAAACCCCTCCAGCCCCACGACGAGCGGCACGAGCCAGAGGAACGCCGGGTCGAGCAGGAGGTGGTAGAGGGCGATCGAGCCGACGACCGGCGCGAGGAGGGCGAGCGCGAGCGGGACGAAGCGGTTCGAGAGGAGGAGGAGGCCGGCGGCGAGCTCGACGAGCTTCACGAACACCATCCAGCCGCTGTCGAGGAGGATCTGCTGAAACGCGTGCGGTGGCGCGAGCGGCAGGAGGCCGAGGAGCCCGCAGAGGCCCGTCGACGCGAAGAGGGTGCCGAGGACGAGGCGGGCGACCGTGATCGCCCGAGCTTCCGCGGTAGAGTCCTTCCCGCCCCTCCCGCCGCTCACACGAGCCCCGACAGGACGGGGAACCGCTCCCGAAAACGCGCCGCCTCGTCCGGAAGCTCCGCGAGGAGCGCGAAGTCGGCGAAGTCGAAGCCGGGCCCCACGTCGCAGGCCACGAGGGCGTAGTCACCCAGCGGCCGCGCCGCCTGCCAGGCGCCGGTCGGAACGACGGCGAGGGGCTCGTTCCCGTCGCTCGCTCGCCCGAGGACGTGGCGCCTCACCTCCCCCAAGGCCGCGTCGACGACGAGAAGCTCGAGAGCGTCTCCCTCGTGAAAGTGCCAG
>Ga0209604_1000320_pt1 | contig 46079 bp, 39 predicted proteins | sample AD_UKC097_MetaG_FD_184405 | JGI IMG/M metagenome (GOLD analysis project Ga0209604, IMG submission 184405) | Active sludge microbial communities of municipal wastewater-treating anaerobic digesters from USA - AD_UKC097_MetaG (SPAdes) (version 2) | ecosystem: Engineered > Bioreactor > Anaerobic >...
AGCTTCGCGTCGGTGTCGGTGGTGTCGCCTCCCGGGTCCTCCTGGTTGTTGCGGACGAACAGGCTGTACATGGGCCGGGTGCGGTCGTCGCCGAGCGTCTGGGCGAGGACGACGTTCCTGTAGGTGACTCCCCCGATCTTCAGGAGGTACGCGGTACGACCGCCCCCGGGCGGGGAGTAGAGGTCGCTGCCGGTGCCGGAAAGGAGTACGGTCGGCGAGTTGCTGAGGGTCGTCGTGAAGTTCGTCACGAGCGCCTCGGCCTGTCGGAGGCCGGCCTCGGCGGCGTAGAAACCCGCGCGGCTCAGCTTCGCGTTGCCGGAGATCCGGTCCTCGGTCGAAGAGAAGAAGGCCACGCCGAGGCCGACGACGGTGAGGATCAGGACGACGACGATGACCGTGATGAGGGCGCTGCCTCTCCCGGAGGAGAGGCGCGAGGCTGTCGGGAGCGGGCTGCTCGAAGTTGGTCTCACGGCTCAATTCCCCAGCATTCGGTTCCGGATCAGAATCGTCGATGTCATTCGGAAATGGTCGAAGTCGCCGACTCGGGGGCCCGTCGACGCGCCGGGCGCCTCGTAGTCGTCCGGACCGGCACCCGGCCGATCCTCCGACCGGGGCCGGGCGTTCGTCGCCGTGGCCGTACCCCGCCGAACCGAGATGTTCCGGGTCTCGAACCGGACAGGCGCGGAACGGGACGTGACGGAGAGCCGGATTCCCGACACGTTCGTGACGTCCCAGAGCGAGCCCGTGCCCTGGTACGGGACTCCCCCCGAGCCCGTCGGCAGGGAGGCATCCGTCGGGATGGGGACGTCCGAGCTGGTCGCCTCGTCCCAGGTGTTGAAGACCGTTCGGCCGCTGGCGTCCGGGGACCTCGAGTAGAGGTAGGCCACCTGGAAGTCCTCGACGTCGGCGATGATGGGCGTGAAGGCCGTCCCCGGGTTGTCGGCGTCGGGATCGAACAGGCCCTGCTTTTGCTCGAGGTTGAGCGTTCCGTTCCCGTCCCTGCGGACCCGGAAAGAGAAGAAGCGCATGCCCGGGCAGAGGAAGACCGGCGTGACGAGGGTGGGCTCCCCGGTGACGGGATCGACACGCTCGGCCGCGAGCGGGGCCGCCGTCACCTTGACGGAGTTGAGGTCTCCCCCGCCCGACCGGGAGCCGCAGCCGAACTCGTCGTATTTCGTGATCTGGTAGTAGGCCCAGCTGTTGTTCGCGTCGATGACGGTGAGGACGCTACTCTTCTCGGCCCCGGAAGTCCCCGTCGCTCCCGTCAGCCGGAGGAACGCTTCCTTCATGTCCTCCGTGCCGATCGTTCCGGTGCCGTCGGCGCCGGAGCACCCGGCTCGGAAGTCGAGCCAGTCCATCGGGTCTATCGGATCGTCCCATTGCGTGAACGGGATCTTCTCCGTGCTCGCCGGAAACGCGAGCGTGATGATGTCGGTTCCCGGCTCGCCGAACGTGCTCGTGAGCGGGAGGTTGTTGTAGGAAGCCTGCTTGACGATCGGCCCGCTGACGCCGGGCCGGGAGTACCACGTCACGATGGCATTCGGGCTGGGAGGGGTCTCCGCGTCGTTGAGGTCCGTCGCGCCCGCCACGTAGCTCGAGACGTAGTCGATGGCACGGCGGGAGACCTGGCGCGGGGCGGTTCTCACCTGCTGGCGCTCGGCGAAAGACTTCATCGAGAAGAGAAGCGTCAGCGCGACGATCATCACCATCGTCAGGATGAGAAGGGAGACCATCGCCTCCGTGAGGGAGACGCCGCGGGTCGTCTTACTGCGGAACCTGGCAAACATAGTCGACTCTCTTCACCTTCGCGGAGGTCCCGATGTAGGCCGGATTGGCCGGCGCGTTCTCCGCCGTTACGGCGACCGTAAGAAACCAATAGGTCGGCGTCGTGGAGGTCGAGTAGGTGTAGGAGATCCGGTATGCGGGCTTCTCCTCCTCGAGGACGTTCGCGCCCGCAGGCCCCCAGTACTCCCATCCGTCGTCGTCGGCCTCCCAGGGAAGGTCCACCTTGAGGCCGTCCGACGGCGAGCTCGGAACGCCCGTGTTCGTCGGCAGGGTAACGCCCTGCTTCCGCAGGAAATGGAGATAGCGAAGGTTCTCGGCCACCTGCTGGGCCTTCAGGGTCATGTCCGTTCGGGCGGCCGAGCCCGAGTCGGTGAGCAACGCCAGCGAGTAGAGCTGCAGGACGCCGACCATGAGCATGGCGAGGATCGCCATGGCGACGAGGACCTCGATCAGGGAGGTGCCGCGTCTCCGGCGGGTCGTCGAGTCGGTGTTCATCATCGTGCGGACCTCGCGTCCCTTCCTGTCCCTACGGGACTCGGGCGACGCTCGCCTTGAAGAGCGGGCTGATCGAGACCGTGTACGTCACGTGCGGAGTCAGCGAACCCGCGATCATGTCGCGGTGCGAGAGCTGGACCGTGGCGGGGCCGGAGATCATCACCTCCGCCGCGCCGGGAATCTGCGCTCGTCCCATGAAGTCGCAGCGGAGGGCGGCCGAGACAGGACCGCTGGACGGACGCAGCCATTGGCTGTTGAAGCTCTGCGCGTTCAGAGCGGTGTTCGAGAGGGCGACATCTTCGGGCAGCCGGACTCGGTGAAGCACCCCGTCCACGGGTGCGGCATCGTCGAAGAGCCCGTCCCCGTTCGTGTCGATGTCGAACCCGTCCCCGTCGTTGTTCCGGTCGATCGTGACGACGACGTCGGTCCCGGTTCCGGCCACGTACTTCCCGAAGACGAGGTACGTGGCGAGATTGCGGTTCTGCATCTCGGCCAGCGTTCGGTTGACGAGGGTGTTGATGTCGGCGGAGGCCGTGTTGAGCCGCTGCCGCTTGAGCGCGGAGACGATCCCGGAGAGGCCGAGCGTGAGCGTCAGGCCGAGGATGGCGAGGACGACGATGAGCTCTATGAGCGAGAAGCCCCTCCGTCTTCTACCGGGCGGAGCCGAACGGCCCGTTGGCATCTGCTCTCCTCCTCGAGCCCCGCTTCGCGGGACTCCGACGTCAGGAAGTGAGCAATCCCCGGGCCGGAACGGGACGCGAACGGCTAATTGAAGCTCCCTCAGTTCATTGAGTCGGACTCGGCCCGTGCGACGGGCGGGGCCGCGGAAACGAGGTGTTTCGTTTCGTAACGCCCGCGGACCGGCACCCGGTAGAGCGTGACGCCGCCCGACTCGAACGCGGGGACGAGGAGGCCCGGGAAGGCGCGGAAGAGCGCGCGGTGCGCCTCGCCGTGCGCCTCGACCTCCTCGGCCCCCGAGACGACCCAGCGGACCTCCCGGCGCGAGAGGATCTCAGGGAGGTCGTCGAGGACAAGCGGGTCGTAGAGGCGGGCGACGTCGAGGACTCGCCGCTCGAGCTCGGGGCGTGGCTGGCCGCGCTGGAGGAGGTGGTAGTCCCAGCCGATCACGGTCGGCAGCCCGGAGCGCGAGGCGAACCGCGCGTACTCGCGGTAGGAGGGGCCCCAGGCTTCGGCGATCGTCGGGAGGCCCGGGACGCGCGCCTCGAGGAAGTCGAGGGCGGCGGCCTCGCCGGGGCGGTGGCTCCGGAGGAAGGCGAGGCCGTCGAGCGTGCCGCGCGGCGTCTCGACGCGGCGCGTCCGGAGGTGCCCGGCGAGCGCGAGGAGCGAGGTGGCGAGCGCGCCGAGGAGGGCGGCGGCGGCGAGCGTCTTCGCGAGCCGGCGGCGTGCGCCGCGTGCGGAGGAGCGATCGAGGAGGAGGTCGAGCGCGCCGGCCCCGGCGACGGCGAGGAGGAGCGTGGCGTCGAGGCCGAACTTGAAGACGGTGTTCATCCGGTCCCAGACGAAGACGACCTCCGAGAGCGCGAGGAGGCCGATGGCCGCGGCCGCGACGGCCGGCAGTGCGCGCCGCGCGGGCGGGAGGCCGCGGCCGAACGCGAGGAGGAGCGCGAGGAGGGCGAGGCCGGCGAGGAAGGCTCGGACGGACGGCGCGGGGGCGAGGCGGCCTGCGGCGAGGGCCGGCAGGTCGAGGAGGGAGAGGGCGAGGAGGAGCGCGAGGGCCGCGGCGAGCGCGCCCTCGCGGCGCGGCCGGGCCGGATCGCGCCGCGTCTCGCGGAAGAGCGCGAGGAGCGCCGGGACGATGAGCGCGAGGCCGAGGCCGTGGACGAGGAGGAGCGAAAGCGCGTCGTAGCCGGGCCCGCGCTCCCAGCCGAGGTGCCGTGGCGGGGGCGTGTAGGCGCGCCAGAACGGAAGCGTGACGAAGAGCGCCGGGAGCGCGACGGCGAGGCCCGGGACGACGACGCCCGCGAGGAGGCGGCCGAGGCGCCGGGCCGGGAGTGGCGGCTCGGGGCGCGGCGTCGCCGCGAGAGCGGAGGCGGAGAGGAGGAGGACGACGAGGCCGGCGGCGGTCGGGGCGCTCCAGCCGTTCGTCACGAGGAGGACGGCGAGGAAGAGCGACGCGACGGCGAGGAGGAGCGAACGGCCGAACGGGGGGACGTAGAGCTCCGGGCTCGTCCGCTGCCGGAACGCGAGGAGGAGGACCGCGAGGAGGCCGAGGAGGAACGGGAACGCGAGGAGGTGGGCGTGGAGGTCGGCGAAGAGGAAGCTCCAGAACGGGAACTCGTTGATCTCGTTCTGCGTCTTCAGGACGCGCGAGACCGACCAGAAGAGGTCGAAGTCGACGGCCCGCCGCCGCGCGTACTCGAGGGGGCCGGCGAGGTTCCCGGCGAAGAGGCCGAGGGCGGCAGCGAGGAGACCCGTCCGGAGGCGCCCGCCGAGGAACGCCCCGGCGGTGAGGAGCGCGGCGGCGGTGAGCGCGGCGGTCGAGGCGAGGCCCAGGTTGAAGGCGAGCGCCGGGTGGACGCCGAGGGCCTTCGCGAACGCGGCGACGAGGAAGTGGCCGAAGTAGGTGTAGGAGAGCGTCGTCCCGGCGAGCCACGGCTCCGGAGGTGGGAGGAGCTCGGACCGGAGGAGGACGTTCAGGAACGAGAAGTCCATCGGCTTCTCGCCCCAGAAGATCTCCGGCGAGAAGGCCCGGACGGCGGCGAAGAAGAGGAACGCTCCGAGGAAGAGGCCCTCGGTCGCGAGGAGCTCGCGGCGGGGGAGCGCGCGGGGCGGCCGGGAGGAGAGCGCTCCGGCGAGGAGGACCGCGGCCGCGACGGCGAGGGCGAACGACGGGACGAAGGCGAAGAGCCCCCACGCGACGAGGGCCCAGGCGGCGAGGCCGAACAGGGCGACGCCGGCCACCTTCGAGAGGGCGTAGACGCCGGGGACGGCGGGGAGGCGCGCCCCGAGGAGCCGCCAGGCGGCGAGGCCGAGCGCCTCGAGGAGCGCGAGCCAGAGGAGGAGGGCGAGAGGTGTGGAGCGGGTGCCCTGGATCCGCTCCTCCGAGTCGGCGTGCGGGTCGGCGGGACGGGCGCGCAGGATCCCCCGCCGGGTGAGCGGGCGCGACGGCGTCGCCTCGTGCAGGAGCCGCTCGAGGGTCGCGGCGTCGAGGCGCGCGGCGTTGCGGAAGACGGTGACGCGCGGGTGGTCGTAGACGGAGAACGACTCGTCGGCGAGCTCGGTCGGGAGGCGGAGGCCGAAGAGTTGCGGGGGCGAGGAGAAGGTGCGGACGAGCGTCCAGCCGAGGTCGCCCGAGTAGAGGAGGCGGAGGAAGCGCTCGGAGTCGGGGAAGCGCTCCCGCGCCTGCGTGAGGGCGCCGGTCTGCCGTTTCGTCGGGAAGACGAGGAGGTCGGACGCGGCGAGCCGTTCGGCGAGGAGGCGGGACTTCTCGGGGCCGTCGGGGTCGTAGAGGGGGAGCGTCGCGTTTCGGAAGCGGCCCTGCGGGAGCCCCTCGAGACCGAACGGGAAGCCCTCCTCCCAGTCGGGAACGAGGACGGCCGCCCCCTCGGCCGCGTTCTCGTGGAACCAGCGCGAGGCGGAGACGACCGAGTGGGGGCGCGCGTAGATCGAGAGGAACGCGAGGAGGTACGCCCCCGACAGGCCGAGGACGGCGCTGCGGGCGAAGCGCCGTCCTCCCCGCTCGCCCGGCCGCGGTGCGAGGAGCGCGGCGGCGCCGAGGAGGAGGAGCGGGTGGAGAGGCAGGAGGTAGCGCGGGAAGCGGACCTCGAACGAGACGGTCAGGAGGAGGAACGGGACCGCCCAGAGCCAGAGGAGGAGCTCGCGCCCGTCCCGCTCGCGTGTCGCCCTCCGGAGGCGGAGCGCGAAGCCGAGGAGCGCGGCGAGGCCGAGCGCGGGGCCGAGCCCCCAGAGGACGATCTCGGAGAGCTCGTAGAGGAGGTGCGGTGTCCCGACGTACTGGTTCGTGTAGGGGACGGAGCCGGCGTCCCTCACCATCGCCCCCTGCTCCGCGACGGCGGCGAGGAGCGCGTGCGGGGAGGCGAGGGCCGAGGGCTGGCCGAGGAGGAAGGCGGCGGCGAGGCCGAGCGCGGCGGCCCCGAGAGCGAGGGCGGCGCGCCCGAAGCGCCGCGCCGGGAGGAACGCGAGGAGCGGAGCGGCGAGGAGCGGGAGGAGGAGTGTCGCGGCGCTCGCCTTCGTCGCGAGGGCGAGGCCCGCGGCGCCGCCCGTGAGGAGGAAGGCCGGGAGCGACTTCCGCTCCAGCGCGCGGGCGAGGAGGAGGAACGTCGCGAGGACGAGCGTCGTGAGCGGGACGTCGTTCGTCGCGAAGTGCGAGTTCTGGACGTGGAAGACGGCGAGCGCGAGGAAGGCGCCCGCGAGGAGGCCCGCCTTCTCGCCGAAGAGCTTCCGGGCGAGGAGCGCGAGGAGGACGCAGCCCGCGGCCCCCCACGCGGCGGAGAGGGCGCGCCCCGTGAGGAGCGTGCCGTGCCAGGTGAGGGCGCCGGGCCAGGCGTGGGAGAGGAGCGAGGTGGCGGCGCGCGTGACGAGGAACGGAAGCGAGCCGTAGGCGTGGAACCTCGGGTCGAGCTCCGGCGGCGAGAAGGAGAGCTCCTGGATCGCTTCGACGATCCGGCGCTCGTCGGGGTGGTACATGTGCCCCTGGTCCCAGTCGAGGCCGAAGAGGCGGACGCCGAGCGCGACCGCGAAGAGGAGCGCGAGGGCGAGGCGGAAGGGGAGCGGCCTCGCCGGCGCCATCAGATCGGGAGCCTCCGGAAGACCGGCGCCGGGAGCGCTCGGAGGAGGGCCATGACGGGGCGCCAGAACCACGGCGTGTAGACGACCCGCCGGCGGTGCTCGAGCGCGGAGAGGACGTCGCGGGCGACGCGCTCGGGGGAGACGAGGAGGGGGGAGTCGGGCGGGAAGACGCCCCACGACATCGCCCCGTCGGCGGGGCCGGCATTCACACAGAGGACGGTGACCCTCTTCGGCGAAAGGCGCGCCCAGAGCCCCTCCATCGCAGCGGAGAGTGCGGCCTTCGTGGCGCCGTAGGCGTAGTTCTTCCGGCGGCCGCGGTCTCCGGCGACGGAGGAGAAGGCGCAGAGAAAGGAGCCGGGGCGGTTCTCGAGGCGCGCGGCGGCCGCCTCGATGAAGACGAGCGTCGCGCGGACGTTCACGTCGACGAGGTCGTGGATGGCCGCGACGTCGCGCTCGACGGTCTCCTGGTCCGGCATGACGGCGAAGGCGACGAGGACGCCGCCGAGGCCGCCCGGGAGCGCTGCCTCGGCCCGGGCCGGGAGGGCGGCGGCCGCGACGGCGTCGCGCGCGTCGAAGCCGAGCGCGGCGGTGGCGACGCCGAAGCGAAGCGCGAGGTCGGCGGCGGTGCGCGCAGCCTCGCCTTCGTCGCGGGCCGCCAGGACGAGGCCGCATCCGCGGGCGGCGAGCCCCTCGGCCACGGCCCGCGCGAGGGCCGAGCCGGCGCCGGCGACGAGGACGTTTCCCTTCACGGGCCCCTTCGCCGTGCTTCTCATCGTTCCTCCGCGAGGCCGAGGCGGCGCGCCTGGGAGGACGAGAAGCGGCCGTTCGGGTCGAGGCGCCGCTTCACGTCGAGGAACTCGGGGAGGCGTGGGTACATCGCGGCGAACGTGGCGGCGTCGGTGAGGGCGTCCTTGGCGAGGTAGAGCCTCCCGCCGAGCGCGAGGAGGATCTCGTCGAGCCTGCGGACGAGCGGGCGGAGCCGCTCCCCGACGTTCGGGACGTCGAGGCCGAGCGTGACGCCGGGCTTCGGGAACGAAAGGACGCCGCGCCCCTCGGGGCCGGTCGTCTTCAGGACGGCGAGGAAGGAAGCGGCCCGCTCGCGCGAGATCTCCTCGAGGAGGCGGCGGCACCCCTCGGCCGCGGTCTCGCGCGGGAGGAGCGCCTGATACTGGACGAAGCCGCGCCGGCCGTAGAGGCGGTTCCAGGAGCCGAGCGCGTCGAGCGGGAAGAAGAAGCTCGCGGGGCCGGAGAGGCCGGTCGAGTCCCGCCCGGCGGCGTAGTAGAGGGCGTCGAACGCGGAGATCGTCAGCGGGCTGAGGAGGGCCGACGGCGCCTCGAACGGGACGTTCGGCCCGGGCCGCTCCGGGAGCGACCCGCTCACGGCCTTCCCGCGCGGGAGCTCCGCGGCGAGGACGTGGTCGCCGCGCATCAGGACGCCGCGCCCGAGCGCGCGGCCGCGGGCGAGGCCGTCGATCCAGGCGACGGAGTAGCGGCTGAGGCTCTCCTCCTCCTCGAGGCGCGCGAGGACCTCCTCGAGGTTGCGACCGCGCCGCCTGACGACCCGGACCCACGGCGTCTCCACCGGCAGGAGCCGGAGCGTCGCGGAGAGGATGACGCCGGTCAGCCCCATGCCGCCGATCGTGGCGTCGAAGGCCTCGGCATTCCGGGTGGGCGAGCAGCGGAGCGTCTCACCCGAGGCGAGGAGGAGGGTCAGCTCCTCGACGTGGCGGCCGATCGTCCCGTCGACGTGGTGGTTCTTGCCGTGGACATCGGCCGCGAGCGCGCCGCCGACGGTGACGAAGCGGGTGCCCGGGACGACCGGGAGGAAGAAGCCGCGCGGCAGGAGGAACGCGAGGAGGCGCGCGAGCGAGGTGCCGGCCTCGCAGGTGACGGTTCGCCCGTCGGGATCGAACGCGAGGATCCTCCCGAGCCGCTCGGTCAGGACGACGGCGCCGGCCCCGTTCAGCGCCGAGTCGCCATAGCTCCTCCCGAGTCCGCGCAGGGCGAGCGTCGGCTCCGGGGCGGAGCGGACGGCGGCCTCGACGGCGCGCCACGTCTCGGGGCGGTAGGCGGGCCCCGCCTCGACGGCGAAGCGCCCCCAGCCCGAAAGGGAGAGGCGGGCCGCGCGGTAGGGGAAACCCTCCGCACGTAGGGCGGAGACGTCGGAAACGTCGCTCAACCCCGCCATGATAGCCGCGCCGCGGGGTCAGCCGAGGTCGTCGAGGAGCGCCGTTGCGGCCTCGCGGGCGATCTTCACCGCGTAGTTCTGGCCGCGGTCCTCGGGGTAGACCTGCGCCATCGCCGCGGAGTAGAGGCCGGGAAGGCCGGTCCTCACCGGCGGGAGGACCTTCGAGTGGTGCGTCCCGACGATCGGCTGCGCGTACTCGGCCCGGAAGAGGTGCCGATCGAGGACCTTCGCCTTCTCGAACGTGGGGGCGAGGCGCGAGACGGCGGGGAGGTAGAGCTCCCAGAGGTCGCGGTCGGGCATCGTCCACTTCGGGTCGTCGGGAAGGACGTAGTCGGAGAGATAGACGACGTGCTTCCCGCCGTAGCGCGCGGCCGGGACGTAGTTCGTGTGCTCGATGAAGCCGCCGAACGGCATCGTGGCGTCGCCGACGTTCGTCCAGTAGTAGGGAGTGAGCGGCCGGTCGAGGACGAGGACGGGGCAGAGCGCGTGAGCGTAGGAGATCGTCCCCCAGAGCGCGCGCTTCTCGGCGGGGAGGTCGGGAACGAGGCGGAGGAGCTCGGGGATCGCGACGGTGGAGAGGACGAGGTCGAACGTCTCCGCTCCGCCGCGCGACTCGACGTTCCACCGGCCGTCGACGCGGGTCGCGAGCTTCACGGGGCGCGCGGGACGGATCTCCCCGCCGCGTCCGGCGATGCGCGCGAGGAGCGCGTCGACGACGCGCCCGAACGACCCCTTCAGGTAGCCGAGCCGCTCGCCGAGACCGCTCTTGTCGCGCGAGCGGGTCCGGAGGGCGATCTTCCCCCAGAGCCAGACGAGGCCGACCTCCTCGGCGCGGCGGCCGTACTTCTGCGTGAGGAGTGGCCCCCAGACGACGTCCAGGACGCGCCCGTAGCCGTTCTTCCTCAGCCAGCCCATGGCCGTCTCGCCTTCGAGAGCGCGCCAGTCTCGGAGGCCGCGCAGCTTCAGCGTCGAGCGGACGAGCTCGAGGCGCCCGCGGACGCCGAGCGGCGCGAAGGAGAGGAGCGAGAGGGGCGTTCCGAACGGGTAGAGGAGGCCGTTCGAGAAGAAGCCCATCTTCGACGGGAGCCACTCGATCTCGCCGCCGAGGCCGAGCTCGTCGGCGAGGGAGACGTAGTCGACGTCGCTCGTGAAGAGGTGGTGGTAGAAGCGCTCGAGCGCCCCGCCGCCGACGGAGAAAGTGCCGACGAGGCCGCCCGCCTCAGGGTACTTCTCGAAGACCGTGACGGCGAGGCCCGCGGCGAGGAGGCGGTCGGCCGCGACGAGGCCGGCGAGGCCGCCTCCGACGACGGCGACGTTCTTCCTTCGGGCGGGGGCGGGAGAGGGAACGTCGCTCACCGGCCGATTGTGGGACGAGATCGGCGCGGGGGGAACTCGCGGAGCCGCGAGCGCGCGTGGACGCTGTGCTACCGTCGCCCGGCTCCGTGACCGTCGTCTCCGCGCTCCTGCTGGCCGTCCTCCTCGCCGGCCTTCTGGCGGCCGGAACGGCCGTCGTCCTTCGCGCTGGCCGCGGTGACGGGGACGCCGACGGCGTCCGCGACGGGGCGCTCGCGCTCGGGCTTCCGGTCGGGCTCCTCCTTCTCGCGTTCCCCGGCTGGGTCGCGAGCGCGGTCGGCGGGGCCCACTTCGGCGTCGTCATCGCGCTCGGCGGCGTCGCAGTGGTCGCCGCCCTCGCGCTGTGCGGGAAGGAGCTCGGGGTCTTCCGCGGCCGGCGCTCGTTCGCCGCCGTCCTGCTCCTCGCCGCCCTCTTCGCCTTCTTCCTCTGGCTCCGGCTCGGGTGGGGGGACGCGCGGCAGACGGAGAAGCCGATGGACCTCGCGGTCCTCTCGGCGCTCCTCGTCACGCCGCGCCTCCCGCTCGAGGACCCGTGGCTCGCCGGGACGGCGTTCCCCTACTACCACTTCGGGACGTACCTCCTCGCGCTCCCGTTCCGTCTCGCCGGGATCGCGCCGGGCGTCTCCTACAACCTCGTCGCCGCGCTCGTCGCGGCGCTCGCGGGTGCCGCGGCGTTCGGGGTGGTTCGGCTGCGCGGCGGCGGGCCCGCTCTCGCCGTCGCCGCGTCGCTCCTCCTGACGCTCGCCGGGACGTGGGACGGCGCGCGTCAGCTCCTCGGCGGCTCGCTGGCGTCGGTCGACCTCTGGGCCTCCTCGCGTCGCGTGGCCCACACGATCACCGAGTGGCCTCTCTTCACGCTCTGGCTCGGCGACCTCCACCCGCACGCCGTCGCGCTGCCGATCCTCCTCGCGCTCGCGGCGCTCGCCGGGCGCTTCGCGAGCGGCGCGGGGTTCCTCCTCGACGCGGCGCTCCTGGCGGCGCTCCTCTCCGCGAACCCGTGGGACCTCCCGGCGGCGCTCCTTCTTCTCGGCGCCGGGGCGTTCGTCTCGCGGCCGTTCCTCCCGGCCTTCCTCCGGGCCCTCTCCACGGCCGCCGTGGCGCTGCCGCTCCTCGTCCCGGCCCTCCTCGGCGCGCGGCCGGAGCTGCAGGGGCTCCGCGGCGTGGCCGCCCGGACGACGAGCCCCGAAGCGGTCCTCCACTTCGGCGGGCTCCTCCTCGTTCCGGCGCTCGCCGTCGGCATCGCGCTCCTTCGCTCGCGGGACGACGCGGAAGAGAGCTTCCTCTACGCGAACCTCTACCCGGCCGCCGGCGTCTTCCTCGCGATCCTCACCGGGCGGCCGGTCCTCGGCCTCGGCGCGGCGTTCCTCCTCGCCCTCCTCCACCTCCTCCCCGCGCTCCGGGGCGCGCTCCGCGCCGGGTTCTTCCTCGCGGCGGCCGCGGTCGCGCTCGTGATGATTCCCGAGCTCGTCGCCGTGAAGGACCCGTACGGTGAGGAGCTCCACCGGATGAACACGGTCTTCAAGTGCTACGCGGGGGCGGCGGCGCTCCTCGCCCCGGCGGCGGCGCTGCTCGCGCCGCTCGCGCTCGCGAGCCGGCGGGCGCGCCTCGCCGTCCGCGCGGCGCTTGCGCTCGGCGCGCTCGCGCTCCTCGCGCACCCGGCGGCGCTCCTCGCGCAGCGCGCGAAGGCGACGCGGACGGCGCTGGACGGCCTCGCGTGGATGACACGCGAGGTCCCGGGAGACCGCGCCGCGGCGGAGTGGCTGCGAGCGAACGCGCCGGCCGGCGCGCGCCTCGTCGAGGCGGTCGGCTCGGCCTACACGGACCACGGGCGGGTCGGCGGGGCGTCGGGGCGGCCCCTCGTCCTCGGCTGGACGAACCACGAAGGTCTCTGGCGCGGCGCGGCGGGGGCCGGGACGATCGAGGCCCGCCGGCGCGACGTCGAGACGATCTACCGCTCGGACGACGCCGCGGCCGTGCGCGCGGCGCTGGAGCGGACCGGGGCGCGGTACGTGGTCGTGGGGGCGCTGGAGCGAAAGGAGCACGGTGCGACGGCGCTCCGCGTCCGGGGGCTTTACCGCCGCGTCCTCGAGGCGGAGGGGACGGAGCTCTGGGAGGTCGCGCCTTGAGCGCCACGAGCGCCGCCTCGCCCGCGTGGGGCCGGCGCGAGCGGTGGGCCTGGGGCGCGCTCCTCCTCCTGGCGCTCCTTCTCCGGGTCTGGGACCTCGGCTCGCGCGCGTTCCACCACGACGAGTCGATCCACGGCTGGTTCACCCACCAGCTCGCGTTCCAGGGGACGTACGTCTACGACCCGATCTACCACGGCCCGGTGCAGTACTACATGGTCGCCGCGGCGTTCCGCCTCCTCGGCGACTCGGACTTCTCCGCGCGCCTCCCGGCGGCGCTCGGCGGCGTCGGCCTCGTGGCGATGGCGATGCTGCTGCGCGCGCGATTCGGCCGGCGCGCGGCGCTTGCGTCCGGCCTCCTCCTCGCGATCTCGCCGAATCTCCTCTACTACACCCGCTTCTGCCGTGAGGACGCCTGGAGCCTCCTCGGCACGTTCGGCCTCTTCCTCTGGCTCGACCGCTGGTGGGCGACGCGGCGCGTCGCGGACCTCGCCCTGGCCGCCGTCTGGGGGGCGGTCGCCTTCGCGTCGAAGGAGAACTTCTACGTCCTCGGCGCGCTGATGGCGCCGTCGGTCCTGGCGGCGGTCTGGGAGCCGGGGCGCGGATTCCCGCTCGTCCCGAAGCTGCGCGCGCTGCGCGACCTCCTCGAGCGGCACGGAGCGGCGATCGCGGGGGCGATCCTCCTCTTCTTCACGCTCTCGGAGGTCGCCTACACGCTCTTCCTCGTCCATCCCGAGTCGGGCAACCCCGTCTTCCAGGCGATCTCGTACTGGTGGGGGCAGCACAAGGTGGAGCGGGTCGGCGGGCCGAAGACCTACTACCTCCCGCGCCTCCTCCAGTACGAATTCGCGATCCTCCTGCCGGCGCTCGTCTGGATCGCGCTCCGCTTCCGCCGCTTCGGCGCGGCGGAGCGGTTCCTCTCGGCGCTCGCCGTCTCGTCGGTCGCGATGTACGCGTGGCTCGGCGAGAAGACGCCGTGGCTCATCGTCCACCAGGTCCTCCCGTTCGTGCCGCTCGCCGGGGCCGCGTGGGCCACGCTCACGGCCTCGCGGACGAGGGCGCTCGCCGTCGCCGCCCCGGCGTTCGCGGCCACGCTCCTCGCGACCCTCTCGCTCTCCTTCTGGAACCCGCTCCTCTCCCCGGCGCACCCGCGGGCGGAGTCGGTCGTCTTCACGCAGACGAGCCCCGAGGTGATGCCCGTCGTCGCGGAGATCCTCCGGGCTGGCGAGAGGGGCGAGAGCCCGCCCGCGGCCGTCTCCGGTGAGGCGGTCTGGCCGCTCTCCTGGTATCTCCGCGGCCTTCCGATCCTCTGGGCCCTGCCGGCCGAGGGCTCCCGGCCGCCCGTCGTCGTCGTCGACGAGGGGAAGGTCGAGGAAGCGCAGCGCCTCCTCGGCGGCGGCTACGCGGTCGAGACGATTCCGCTCCGCTCCTGGTGGCTCCCGGAGGTCTCGCTCTCGCCGCTCCGGCCGAGCGCCCGCGAGCTCCTCACGTACCTCTTCACGCGCCGTCCGTGGAGCCCCGTGGGGGCGCAGAACGTCGTCGTCCTCCGGCGTCCGGACGGCGAGAGGTCGAGCCGATGAGCGCCCCCGAGATCTCCGTCGTCCTCCCCTGCTTCAACGAGGTCGAGAACCTCCCCGAGCTCCGCCGTCGCATCGTGAGCGTCCTCGAGTCGACCGGGCGGAGCTTCGAGGTCGTCTTCGTCGACGACGGGAGCCGCGACGGGTCGTGGGAGGCGATGGCGGCGCAGGCCGCCGAGGACTCGCGCCTGCGTGCGATCCGCCTCTCGCGGAACTTCGGCCACCAGATGGCGCTGACGGCGGGCGTCGACGGGGCACGAGGACGGCTCGTCGCGGTGATGGACGCCGACCTTCAGGACCCGCCGGAGCTCCTCGCCGAGATGCTCTCGAAGGCCGACGAGGGGTACGAGGTCGTCTACGCGCAACGGACCGCGCGTGAAGGGGAGAGCGCCTTCAAGCTCGCGACGGCGCACCTCTTCTATCGCCTCCTGCGCCGCTGGACGAACGTCGACATCCCGGTCGACACCGGCGACTTCCGGCTGATGGGCCCGAAGGCGGTCGCGGCCTTCCGGTCACTCCGCGAGCGGCACCGCTTCATCCGGGGGATGACGGCGTGGGTCGGGTTTCGGCAGGTCGCCGTGCCCTACGTCCGTCCGGCGCGGCTGCACGGCGAGACGAAATACCCTCTGCGGCGGATGGTCCGCTTCGCGCTCGACGCGCTCACCTCCTTCAGTCACGTGCCGCTTCAGCTCGGGACCTGGCTCGGGTTCGGCGTCTCGCTCTTCGCGTTCCTCTACATCCTCGTCGTCCTCGCCCTGAAGGTCCTCGGGATCAACGAGCGGGGCTGGACGACGCTGATGGGCTGGATGCTCCTGCTGGGCGGAGTCCAGCTGATGCTCATCGGCGTCCTCGGGGAGTACCTCGGTCGGATCTACGACGAGGTGAAGCGGCGGCCGCTCTACCTCGTCTCCGAGGAGGCGGGGGGCGCGGAGGGGGGTGCCGCGCGCGAGGCGGACCTGGCGCGCTGAGGGGGCCTTCGGGGCGAGGGGCCGGTGCTATCCTGTCCCCTCCGGAGGTAATCCCATGCGGCGCGTACTCTCGCTGCTCGTGCTCGGGCTCATCGGCCTCCTCTCCGGGCCGCTCGCGGCCGACCAGGTCGTCCTCCGGGACGGCCGGACCCTCGACACGAAGAAGCCGCCGGTGATCAAGGGCCGCCAGGCGGTCCTCACGCTGGCCGACGGGAAGCTCGTCTCGATCCCCGCGGCGGAGATCGACCTCGAGAAGACCGCCGCCCTGGCGAAGAAGGCGGCCGAGGCTCCGAAGGCGGCCGAGGCCCCGCCGCCGCCGCGCGCCCCGACGCTCGTCGAGGCGGCCCGGGCGACACAGAACGCCCGGAAGGCCGCCGTCGTGCTGACCGACCAGGACATCGCGGGCGGGTACCTCGAGGTCTCTTCCGGCTCGCCCGAGAAGGGGGAGGGGGAGGTCACGATCGGCCCGACGACGACGAAGAAGAGCGACGCCGGCTACGTCATCGAGGGCTCCGTCATGAACTCGGGGAAAGCGCCGGTCCTCGGCGTGAGCGTGACGATCGAGGCGGTCGGGGCGGAGGGAAAGTCGATCGCGACGACCTTCGCCGCGCTCGCGAAGGACGTGCTCGACCCGGGCGAGAAGACGACCTTCCGGGCGCAGATCGACACGGACAAGGTCGTCGAGCGCTTCGGCTACGTCCCGCGGTGGAAGGTGATCGCGCCGCCGGCGAAGGAGGGCGAGCCGGGCGAAGGCGCCGCGGAGACGAAGGAGCCCGGCGAGACGCCGGCCGAGGAGCCGCCGCCGCCGCCGCCCGCTCCCGCGAGGGAGCAGGAGCCGCAGCGTCCGCCCGACATGGCCGCGCCGCCGCCGAACGCACCTGTCGGCGCCCCGTCGCAGCCGGGCGGGACGTACCTGCCGCCCCCCTCCTCGAGCCAGCCGAAGCCGCCCGGCGGCCGGGGCTGACGGCGGCCGCGTCCGGGCCGGGATGGCCGCCGAGATCCTCCTCGTCGAGGACCGGGAGTCGCTCCGGTCGATGCTCGCCGAGACCCTCGGCGGAGAGGGATATCGCGTCGAAGCGGTCGCCACCGGCGACGAGGCGGTCCGCCGGCTCTCCGAAGGACGACGCTACGCGCTCGTCCTGACGGACCTGAAGCTCCCCGGGGCGGACGGCCTCGCCGTGCTGGACGCCGCTCTCGCGAATGACCCATCCGTCCCGGTCGTCCTCCTCACCGGCTACGGGACGGTGGAGACGGCCGTCGCGGCGATGAAAAGGGGCGCGGCGGATTTCCTGAACAAGCCGGTCGACGTCGACCTCCTGCTCCTCCTCGTGAAGCGGCACGTCGAGGCGCGCCGGAGCGCCGTGGCCCGCGCGCTCCTCGCCGAGGAGGCGGGGCTCGCCGGGATGCCGCGCATCCTGGGACGCTCGCCCGCTCTCGCCGACGCTCTCGAGCGGCTCCGCCGCGCCGCTCCGAGCGACGTGACGGTTCTCCTGACGGGGGAGTCGGGGACGGGAAAGGAGCTCTTCGCCCGAGCGCTCCACGCCCTCTCGCCGCGCCGCGCCGGGCCGTTCGTCGCCGTGAACGTCGCCGCGCTCCCGGAGGGGCTCGTCGAGAACGAGCTCTTCGGCCACGAGAAGGGGGCCTACACGGGCGCCGGGGAGCGGCGCGCCGGGCGTTTCGAGCTGGCCGACGGAGGGACGCTCTTCCTCGACGAGATCGGCGAGCTGCCGCTCGGCGCGCAGACGAAGCTGCTGCGGGCGGTCGAGGAGCGGACCTTCCTCCGCGTCGGCGGGACGGTCCCGCTCTCCGTCGACGTGCGGCTCGTCGTTGCGACGAACCGGGACCTCGCCGCGCGGGTGAAGGCGGGCGCGTTCCGCGAGGACCTCTACTACCGCCTCGACGTCTTCCCGGTGAAGCTGCCGCCGCTGCGCGCCCGCAGGGAGGACGTCCCCGAGCTGGCGCGCGCGTTCGCGCGGAGCAGCGGCGAGGGGGCGCGCGGGCGGGCGTTCGAGATCGGCGCCGGGGCGGCCGAGAAGCTCGCGGCGTGGGACTGGCCGGGGAACGTGCGGGAGCTGAAGAACGTCGTCGAGCGGGCCGTCCTCCTCGCTGAGGGGCCCGTCATCCGGCCGGCCGACGTCGTCCTCGGCGCTCCCGGCGAGGACGCCCCGACCACGCCGACGCTCGACGGGACGCTCGAGGAGACGGCCGAGCGCTGGAGGCGCGCAGGCGAGGCGGCACGCATCCGCCGCGCCCTCGAGGAGGCCGGAGGCGACCGGACCGCCGCCGCCGCCGCCCTCGACATCCCGCTCAAGCGCCTCGCCCAGCGCCTCCGAGACCTGAGGCTCTAGCCTGGGGTCAGTAGCCTGGGGTCAGGTCTTGTAATGAGGCATTCGCGAATGCCTCATTACAAGACCTGACCCCAGGGTTCCCGCTGACCCCAGGGTTCCCGGGTTTCCCGGAGGGCGGTGGCGAGGGCGGAGTCCTCGCCGGGGGAAACGCTGCGGAGGTCGAGGACGAGGCGACCGTCGGCGACGCGGGCGAGGACGGGGAGCTCGCGGGCGCGGAGGCGGGCGGCCGCGTCCCCTTCGCCGAGGGACGGGTGCCGGAGGAGGACGCCCCAGGACGGGAGGGTCGACTCCGTTCCGGCGCCGCCGCCGGCGATGGCGACGAGCGGCGCGGCCTCGGCCTCCCACCCGGCGGCGGCCGCTTCCGACGCGAGACGCCGCGCGCGCGCCTCGAGCTCCGGGAGCGGCGTCGCGAGCATCGCGTGGAACGGCACCTCGGCCGCGCGGCCCGAGAGGTGGAGGTCGAGCGTCGCCGCCAAAGCGGCGAGGACGAGCTTGTCGGGGCGGAGCGCGCGCGCGAGCGGGTTCCTCGCGCAGCTCCGGACGAAGTCGTCGCGGCCGAGGAGGATCCCCGCCTGCGGGCCTCCGAGCGTCTTGTCCCCCGAGAAGCAGACGAGGTCGGCGCCGCCGGAGAGCGCCTCGAGAGGGACCGGCTCGTCGCGCAGCCCCGGCTCCTCGAGCCTCTCCGGCGCGCCGGCGCCGGCGTCGTACAGGAGCGGAACCCTCGCCTCGTGGCAGAGGCCCGCGAGGTCGGGGAGCCCGACCTCCTCCGTGAAGCCGACGATCCTGTAGTTGGAGGGGCGCACCTTCAGGACCGCCGCCGCCCCGGCGCGAAGGGCCTCGACGTAGTCGTCCGGCGTCGTCTTGTTCGTCGTGCCGACCTCGAGGAGCGACGCGCCGCTCCTGGCGAGGATCGAGGGGACCCGGAAGTCGCCCCCGATGGCGACGAGCTCGCCGCGGGAGACGGCGACAGGCCGGCCGTTCGCGAGGGTGTCGAGGGCGAGGAGGAGGGCCGCGGCCGCGTTCGTCACGGCGAGGGCGTCGACTCCGGGCCGGTCCGGGGCGAAGAGGGCGAGGAGGAGTGGTCGGACGTGCTCGCCGCGCCTTCCGCGACCTCCGGTTTCGAGGTCGAGCTCGAGGGTGGAGTAGCCGGCGGCGCGCAGGACCGCCTCGCGGGCGGCCGTCGCGAGCGGCGCCCGCCCGAGGTTCGTGTGGAGAAGGACGCCCGTGGCGTTCAGGACGGGGCGTGGCCCGGCGGGAGGACGGGCCGCGAGGGACGCTTCCGCCGCGGCGAGAAGAGCGGCGGCCGGGTCGGCACCCGGCTCGAGCGCCCCCGCCCGGAGGCGGGCCGCGGCCTCCCGGAGGAGCTCCCGGACCCGCAGCCGCCCGTGCCGTTCGGCAAGGGCCCGCCCCTCCTCGCTCGAGAGGAGCGCCTCGATCGACGGAGGAATGACGGCCGGTCTCGCCAAGACCCTTAGAATCTAACGCACCGATGGGGATCTCGATCGAACGGGAGCTGATCTTCCTCGAGCGGAACATCACGGCCCTCCGGGTCGAGTACGAGCGGTTCTTCGGCGGGGAGCTGAAGCGGCCTCCCGTCCAGTCCCGAAGGACGATCGAAGACGTCCTCCGCCGGGCCGGCAACGCCGAGGTCGAGAAGGCCGTGGAACGGTTCCGGCTGCAGTCGATCCAGAGCCGCTACAACTCCTTCGTCGAGATCTGGGACAAGCGGATGAGGGCGAAGGAGGAGGGGACGACGGGGCCGGTTCGGCGCCTCGCGACGGGCGCGGTCGCGCCGGCCCCCCAGGCGACGCCCACGCCGAAGAAGGCCTCGACGAGGAAGGCGGAGACCGCCGCCGACGTGGCGGCCCTCCTCGCCGCGGCCGAGGCCGCCGTCGCCCGGACGACCCCTCCCGGTCCCGCCCCCGACGCTCCGGTCGCGCCTTCCGTAAAACCGAGGAGCCGGGTCGATTTCTCGCCCCTCTTCAAGAGGTACGTGGCGGCCCGGCAGGCCTTGGGAGAGGACGTGACGAAGCTGCGATACGAGAAGTTCGAGGAGGCGGTGCGGCGGCAGGCCGAGGAGATCCGCAGGCGGACCGGCTCGTCGCGGCTCGTCTTCGAGGTCCAGACGGCGGAAGGACGGGTGAAGCTCGTCGGTCGGCCGGTCCCGGCTCCCGGGTCGAAGGGGTGAAGATGCTCGCACCGTTTCCGAAGGCGCTCCTCCCGGGCGCGATCGCCGTCTCCCTCCTCTTCGCGCCCGTCGCGTCGGGGAAGGACGTCTACAAGCCGTATCTCGACAAGGCAATCCCGCACCACGCGGCGATCCTCGACACCCTCAAGAAGCTCGAGAAGAGCCCCGAGGACGCTCAGCTCCACAACGACCTCGGCTGCCTCGTGGCGTGGGACGGCTTCTGGCGGGACGCCCTCCGGAGCTTCGATGCGGCCTCCGACCTCGACCCGAAGGACGCGCGCCCCTGGTTCAACGCGGGCCTGGTCGAGGCGCTCCGGGGGGAGTGGGGCGCGGCGCGGTCGCGCTTCCGGAAGGCCGTGAAGGTCGACCCGGGCAACTGGGCGGCCTGGTGGATGCTCGGCTTCGCCGAGGAGACGCTCGGCCACGAGAACGCGGCCGTGGATGCTTACAGCCGCTCGCTGCGCGTCGACACGTCGCTCTTCGACCCGCGCGTGAACCCGTTTGCCGTGGCGACCCGGCTGAAGTCGCGGGTCCTCCTCAGGACCTACGAGCGCCGCCGGGTCGACGCCGCCCTCCCGTACTCGAACCAGCTCTCCGACACGTCCCGCATCGCCGCCTTCTTCCAGGCGCGGCCGGTCGCGGCGCCGGTCCCCGCGCCGGCTCCCGTCCCGGCCCGGACGGGCCCGGTCGTGACGGCGGTCCCGTCGTCGACGGTCCTGCCGGACGCGTCGGCGTCGGAACCGCCGCCGACGCGGTCGTCGCGCCGCCGCCGCGCGTACTCGAGGGGAAGCGACCCATCGGAGCCGGTGGAGCTGCAGCCCGAGCCGCCGCGCCAGGAGCCGGAGCCCGCCGCCGCCGAGTCGAGTCCCGAGCGCGGCGACGCGCCCCGCACGCCCGGACCGGGCGGCGGCGGACCAGGGCTCGGAAGCGGGGCCCGGCGCGTTCCAGGGCCCGGCGGGGCGGCGCCACCGACGGAACCTCAGCCGGAGCCGAAGCCCGAGCCCAGGTAGGCGGCTCGCCGCCCTCCCGGCGTCAGCCGGTCCTCCAGCGCGGGACGAGGAGCGTCGGCGAGCCGATGCTCCCGGTCCCGCCAATGGCGAACTTGAGGTCGTCGCCGATACCGGAGACGCCGCGAAGGAACTCCGAGAGCCGGCCGGAGATCTCCGCCTCGGAGATCCGCTCCGTGGCGCGCCCCTTCTCGACCGCATAGCCCGCGACGACGAGGCGGAACCGGTCGGCCGCGAGGTCGACGTCGGGCCGCTCGAGGAGGACCGCGGCATAGAGGCCCCGGGAGACGCTGCCGAGGAGGTCGAGCGGCGAGACGCCCGGTGACGGGTCGACGAAGAAGTTCGTCACGCCGATCCGCGGCGCGTCGCTCCAGGCGACGCGGATGGCGTTGCCCGAGAGCGGGCGCGAGAGCCGGAGCGCCGCGGCGGTGTCGGTGAGGCGTCCCGAGGAGAGGCCGCGCTCGACGAGCCGCGTCCGGCCCTGGGGAGTCCCCTCGCCGTCGCGGACTCCGCGCACGAGGCCCCCCGAGACCGTCGCGTCGTCGACGATCGAGACGAGCGGGGAGGCGAGCGCGTCGCGTCCGTCGCGCGTGCGGGCGGCGAGAAGCGCCTCCTCGTCGTCGCCCAAGAAGAGCGGCGCGAGCCGTCCGACGAGGTGCGAGGCGACGAGCGGGTCGAGGAGGACGTCGGCTCGCGTCGCGTCGAACGGACGGCCGTGGAGCGGGAGGAGGACCCGGTCGGCGGCGTGCCTCGCGAGCCGCGCGACCGGAAGCTCTTCCGGTCTCGGCGCGGCGCCGACGACGCGGGCCGAGAAGCGCCCTCCCGTCGTCCGGCCGACCACCGTCGCGACGAGCGTCGCGAGGCGGCTCCCCCAGGCCGTGTCACGCCCCGACGTCGTCGCGAGGCGTTCCGTCCGCTCTCCGAGCGCGACGGAGGCTTCCCGGACCGCGACGGAGCCGCGGCCGGAGCTCGTGAGCGCCTGGCGGAAGCCGGTGAGGAGCGTCCGGGCGAGGTCGACGTCCGGCGCCGGCGGATCGCCGATCGGACGTCCCTCGGGTGCCTCTCCGGCGACCGGCGCGGGCAGCCTCACGCCGCGGCGCGTTCGGGCCCGCGGCAGGCGCGCGTGCGCCTGAGAGGGAAGCAGGAGGGCGTGCGCGGGGCCGGAGGCGGCGAACGCGGAACGTCCTCCTTTGAAAAGCCGAAGCGCCAGCCCGTGCTCGCCAGACTCCAGGAGAGAGGTGCCGGTCTCGTCCTCGGTCAGCTCGAGGAGCCTGCCGCGACGCTCGTAGAGCTCCGCTCCGCTGCCGTCGGAAGCGGCCGCGTCGAGGACCCTCTCGAAGAGGCCGTCGTCGGACGCGGGGGTCATCTCCGCGCCGTCCTCGCGACGAGGCCGCGCACGAGCAGGGCCGCCGCGGCCCCGCCCACCGGGACGGCGTCGCCCCCCTTCACGCAGATCGAGAGCCCGGTGGCCGGAAGGACCTCGTTCCCCCAGACGTCCTCGATCGCGCCGAGAGCGGAGAGGATCTCCCCGCCGAGCGCGAACGGGGTGAGAGGGGCGCTCCGGCGGCCGCGGCGGATCGCCTCGGCCGCCGAGACCAGGAGGACGAACCGCCCCGATTCCGGGTCGGCCGAGCCGGTCGCCACCTCCTTCACGAGGACCCCGTCTCCGCAGCGCTCGATCAGCTCGCCGAAGGACGCGTGGCCGGCGTTCGCGACGAGGTTCGACATCCGGGCGCGTGGAGGGCGCCGGAAGCTCGCGGTGCGGCCGTGTCCGTTCGACTCGACGCCTCCCGAGCGGCGGTCGGCGAGGAGGCCGGTGACGACCCCGTCGGCGAGGAGAGGGATGGCGCGGGCGAGGGTGCCCTCGTCGTCGACGCCGTACGCTCCCGGGAGGTCGGCGCGGCCCGGGTCGTCGTGGACGTCGAGGCCGGGGGGAGCGACCGCGGCCCCCTTCACGCGGGAGAGGACCGAGCCGCGCTCGCCGCCGTCGGCCTCGAGCGAGTGTCCGACGACCTCGTGCCAGAACACGGACGCGGCCGAGGGCGAGAAGACGACGTCGACCGGGCCCGGCGGCGGCGGAAGGCCGGGGACCGGACGGGTTGCTTCGTGGAGCGCGAGGGCGAGGGCGTTCGCCGCCTCGGCGAACGGCCGCGCCGACTGGAAGGAGAAGGGACGTTCGGCGCCGGACCGGCGGATCGTGCCGGCGGCGACGAGGCGCGTCCGCGCGCCGCAGGGGAGGAGCGCCCGCGGCGTCACGACCGTCCTCTCCGTCACGATCCGCGAGAGCTGGAGCGTGGCGCTGATCCCGCGCGGATCGGGGAAGGCGCGCGCGAGCGCGGCGGCGAGCGCAGCGGAGCGTCCCTCCTCCTCCGCCTCCGCCCGCTCGACGGCCCTTTCCGCCGGAGACGTCCCGGACGACCGGTGGGCCTTGAAGAACGGCGCGTTCCCGGCGAGGCGTCCCGCCTCGCGGACGGCGTCCCGCAGCGCCTCGGGGCCCGCGCCGGAGCGCGCGACGAGGAGGAGGCGCCCCTCGCGGCGGATCCGCACCGCCGTGCCGCTCTCCACGGAGAGAGCAGGCGCGAGCAGGCCCGATTCGGTGGCGGACCAGCTCTCCGTCCGGACGCGCTCCCGGAACGCCTCTCCCGTCTCCCCGCGGCGAAGGAGCCCCGACACGAGCCTCACGGCGTCGTCCGCGTCGCGTGCGAGCTCCGACGGTTCCCTCATCACCGGCCCGATTCTAGGCAGTCGCCGGACGGAGCGCTCGGGCCGCTGCTGTATCCTCCGCGGCCATGGCCGCGCCCGACGCCCGACTCGCCGCCTGCGCCGCGTTCGTGGCGCGGCGCCTCCTCGACTCGGGACTCGTGAAGGCGGGCTCGGGAGCGCCCGTCCGGAAGGCGGTCGAGACCGTTCTCCTCTTCGACCGCGACCGCGAGCGCCAGCTCGAGGCGGAGGTCGAGAAGCTCCTCCGCGCCCACGGCGCCGCGACCCTCGGGGCGGGCGTCGACTACGCGGAGATGTTCCGCAAGGCGAAGCGGCTCCTCGCCGAGAAGAAGAGGATCCCGCTCTGAGGGACGGAGCGACGCGATGAGGACGATCGAGGAGAGGATCCGCCACCTCGACGGGCTGCGCCGGGCGGCGCGGCTCGGCGGGGGAGAGGCGCGGCTGAAGAAGCAGCATGAGGCCGGCAAGCTCTCGGCGCGCGAGCGCGTCGAGCTCCTCGGCGACCCGGGCTCCTTCGAGGAGACGGACCCGTTCGTCGTCCACCGCTGCCGCGACTTCGGGATGGACGCGGACGGGAACACGGTGCCGGGCGACGGCGTCGTCGCCGGCGCCGTCCGCGTCGAGGGACGTCCCGTCTTCGTCTTCGCGCAGGACTTCACGGTCTTCGGCGGCTCCCTCTCGGAGACGAACGCGGCGAAGGTCTGCAAGGTGATGGACCTCGCGATGCGGGCCGGGGCGCCCGTCGTCGGCCTGAACGACTCGGGAGGCGCGCGGATCCAGGAAGGGGTCGCCTCCCTCGCGGGCTACGCCGACATCTTCCTGCGCAACACGCTCGCCTCGGGCGTCGTCCCGCAGCTCTCGGCGATCATGGGTCCGTGCGCCGGCGGCGCCGTCTACTCGCCCGCGATCACCGACTTCGTCCTGATGGTCCGCGGCACCGCCTCGATGTTCGTGACCGGGCCCGACGTCATCAAGTCGGTCACGCATGAGGAGGTGACGAAGGAGGCGCTCGGCGGTGCCGAGACGCACGCCTCCGTCTCCGGCGTCGCCCACGTCGTCGCCGACTCCGACGCGGACTGCATCCTGAAGATCCGGACGCTCCTCGGCTTCCTTCCCTCGAACAACCGGCAGGACCCGCCGCGGCGGGAGTGCGCCGACCCTCTCGACCGCGAGGACGCGGAGCTCGACACGCTCGTCCCCGCGAGCCCGAACCAGCCATACGACATCAAGGACGTGATCCGGCGGGTCGTCGACGACGGCGAGCTGTTCGAGATCCACGCCGACTTCGCGAGGAACCTCGTCGTCGGATTCGCGCGGCTCGGCGGGCGCCCCGTCGGGATCGTCGCGAACCAGCCCGACTTCCTCGCCGGCGTCCTCGACATCGACTCCTCGACGAAGGGGGCGCGCTTCGTCCGCTTCTGCGACGCTTTCAACGTCCCCCTCGTCACCTTCGAGGACGTTCCGGGCTTCCTCCCCGGCACCCAGCAGGAGTTCGGCGGGATCATCCGGCACGGCGCGAAGCTCCTTTACGCGTTCGCCGAGGCGACCGTCCCGAAGGTCACCGTCATCACGCGGAAGGCCTACGGCGGCGCGTACTGCGTCATGTCGTCCAAGCACATCCGGACCGACTTCAACTACGCCTGGCCGACGGCGGAGATCGCCGTCATGGGACCGGAGGGGGCGGTGAACGTCCTCTACGGCCGCGAGCTCGCGCGGAGCGCCGACCCCGCCACGGACCGCCGGGCGAAGGTCGAGGAGTACCAGGACCTCTTCGCGAACCCCTACGTCGCCGCGCAGAAGGGCTACGTCGACGACGTCATCTTTCCGCGCACGACCCGCCGACGCCTCATCCGCGCCCTCGACCTCATCGAGAACAAGCGCGACGTCCTTCCTCCCAAGAAACACGGGAACATGCCGCTTTGACGCGATCAGCGCCGAATGTGAGGGGAAGGGGTCTGGTCTACACTCTACAGTCTGCGCCCTCCGGGACGCCCGTAGAGTGGAATTCCGAGGGGCCTGACCCCCACTCTACGGGGTGCGCGTGAGGCTGCTGATCGCGAACCGGGGCGAGATCGCGGTGCGGATCGCGCGGGCCTGCCGGGACCTCGGGATCTCCCCCGTCGCGGTCTTCTCGGACGCGGACCGCGCCGCGCTGCACGTCCGGCTCTCCGACCACGCGGTCGGGATCGGGCCGGCGCCGGCGCGCGAGTCGTACCTCGTGCCGGAGAAGCTGATCGACGCGGCGAAACGGACCGGCGCGAGCCTCGTCCATCCGGGGTTCGGCTTCCTCGCCGAGAACGCCGCGTTCGCTCGGGCCGTCCGCGACGCGGGGCTCGTGTGGGTCGGGCCCGACCCGGAGTCGATCGCCGCGATGGGGAGCAAGACGGAATCGCGCGCCCGGATGCAGGCGGCCGGCGTCCCGATCGTCCCGGGGATGACGGCGCCCGCGAAGGACCCTGCCGAGATCGCCGCCTTCGGCCGCGAGCACGGCTTCCCGCTCCTCCTGAAGGCGGCGGCGGGAGGCGGCGGCAAGGGGATGCGCGTCGTGCGGGGCGAGGAGGAGATCCCGGCCGCCTTCGAGCGCGCCCGGAGCGAGGCGCGTTCCTTCTTCGCCGACGAGGCGGTCTACTGCGAGCTCTACGTGGAGCGGCCCCGTCACGTCGAGGTCCAGGTCCTCGGCGACCGGACGGGGCGCGTCGTCGCGCTCGGCGAGCGCGAATGCTCGCTCCAGAGGCGCCACCAGAAGGTCCTCGAGGAGTGCCCGTCTCCCGTCGTGACGCCGGAGCTCCGCGCCCGGATGGAGGAGTCCGCCGTCGCCGCGGCGCGCTCCGTCGACTACGTCTCGGCCGGCACGGTCGAGTTCCTCCTCGCCCCCGACGGCCGCTTCTTCTTCCTCGAGATGAACACGCGGATCCAGGTCGAGCACCCGGTGACCGAGATGGTCTACGGCGTCGACCTCGTCGCCGAGATGATCCGGATCGCGCGCGGAGAGCCGATGAGCGTCGCGGCGCGGCCGGAGCCGCGGGGGCACGCCCTCGAGTGCCGGATCTACGCGGAGGACCCCGCGCACGGCTTCGCGCCGTCGCCCGGGACGATCCAGCGTCTCCGCTGGCCGCAGGGGCCCGGCGTCCGCGTCGACTCGGGCGTGGAGGAGGGGGACGTCATTCCGCTCGACTACGACCCGATGGTCGCGAAGGTCGTGACGCACGGCCGCGACCGCGACGAGGCGCTCCGCAGGATGCGACGGGCGCTTCGGGAAGCGCGCATCGACGGGATCGAGACGTCGATCCCGTTCTTCCTCTCCCTCCTCGAGGACGCCGACGTCCTCTCGGCGAACGTCTCCACGCAATTCCTCGAGTCGTTCACGTTCGAGCCGCCCGCCCCCTCCGCCGACGCGGAGGAGATCGGTCTCGTCGCCGCGGCGGTGGCGGCGGCGCGGGCGAGCCTCGCCCTGCGCGGGGCCTCTCAGCCGCGCCCGCCCTCCGCCTGGCGGACCGCCCGCCCGACCTACGGACACCGAGAATGAAGTACCGCGCGAGGCTCTCCGGGCCGGCCGGGGAGAGGACCGTCGAGGTCGAGGTGCAGCTCGACCCGGCCGGCGTCGTCGTGACGCTCGACGGCCGGCCGGCGCGCTGGGACGTCGTCCCGACGCCCGGCGGAGGCGCGTCGCTCCTCTCCGCCGACGGCCGGCAGGCCGAGGCGGTGCCGGGGCGGACGGCCGAGGGGGCGATCCTCGTCCGGGTCGGGGCCGAGCGCGTCGCGCTGGAGCTCCTCGACGAGCTGACAGCGCGCGCGCAAGCCGTGGCCGGAACGGGAGCCGCCCGGGGCTCGGGCGACGTGAAGGCGGCGATCCCGGGTCGTGTCCTCCGGCTCCTCGTCGCGCCGGGTGACGAGGTGCGGCGCGGCCAGCCGGTCGTCGTCCTGGAGGCGATGAAGATGGAGAACGAGGTGCGCGCCCCGCGGGACGGCGTCGTCGCCTCGGTCGAGGTCGCCGCCGGGCAGCCGGTCGGCGCCGGGCAGCTCCTCCTGCGCCTCGAGCCGGTCGGCTGAACGCCGGAGCGCGGCACGCCCTTCGCTATCATCCCGGCCGCATGCCGGTTAGACGTCTTCGGCCCGTGGGAACGGCGCACCGCGCGCTCCGGCCGGCCGCCGGCAGGTCCACAGTCCAGCTCGACAGAGGAGGCTCGTCCGTCTGATGAAGCACCACCGCTCCCTCGTCCTATTCGCCGTCACGGCGCTGCTCGCGTGTCGGGCCGGCGGGACGCCGCAGGAGGCCGCGCCCGCGAAGCCGGCCACGCCTCCGGCGGCCGCCGCGCCGTCCCCGGCGGCCGCCCCGGCCGCGGCGTCTCCGGCGCCGAAGCCGGCCGACCCGAGGACCGAGGCGCTCGTCGCCTGGCTCGGAGAGTACTTCCCCTGGGGACCGGGTGAGCTGAAGGTCGAGCCGATCGACGCCGTCCGGGTCCCGGGCTGGCGCCTCTACCGGACGATGAAGCTCTTCGAGGGCGACCAGAGAGCGAACGACCAGGCGTTCCTCCTGGCGGACGACGCCGGGAAGACGGTCCTCGCCGGCGACATCTTCGTCGAGCAGGAGCGCCTGCGGGCGCCGAAGCCGGTTCGTGGACCGGAGGACATCGGCGCGCTCCGGGAGCTCCTCACGCGTTTCCTGCGAGGACGCTTCGACGTCGTTTTCGAGCCGTCGCGCGACATCCCCTCGTTCAAGGGCCTCACGGTCAAGCACGAGACGGGGTACGGCTCCTACGATATCGCCGGCTACGTCTCGTCCGCCGACGGCGCCGTCCTCGTCGTCGGGCGCACGTGGGAGCGGGCGAAGAGCATCGCCGCGCAGCGGCGGGCGCTGATCAAGGTCGACGGAGCGCCCACGACCGGACCGGCCGACGCGGCGGTGACGATCGTCGAGTACTCCGACATGCAGTGTCCCTTCTGCAAGAAGCGCGCGGCCGACCTCGACGCGCTCATCGCGAAGATGTCGAAGGAGCTGAAGATCCGGCGCGTCTCCAAGTCGTTCCCGATCGCCGACCACGCGTGGGCCTTTCGCGCCTCGTCGGCGGGCGCCTGCTTCGCGGACGTCAAGAAGGGGCTCCACGCCTACTGGAAGTCCGCCGTCTTCGCCCGCCAGGAGACGCTCTCGGTCGCGGAGCTCGACTCCTTCGCGCTCGACTTCGCCGTCGCCAACGGGATGTCCGAGGAGGCCTTCCGCGCCTGCTACCTCCAGGGGAGCGCCGTGACGAAGGTGCTCGACGACCTCGCCGAGGGGTTCGCCGTGCGGGTCCGGTCGACCCCGACCTACTTCGTCGACGGAGTCCCGCTCTCCTGGTTCGCGGACCCGCTGATGGAGGACTACCTCCGGAAGACGTACCTGAAGGGCGCCGCTCGGCCGGCCGCGGCGAAGTAGCGGGCCGGGCCGCCGGGGCGGCGAAAGGGAAAGGGCGGGACGCCGGATGGCGTCCCGCCCTTTCCCGCTTCTTCGCGCCCGAGCGCCCGGGCGGCTACCGGATGACGAACGGGAGAGGGACGACGTACCAGGTCTTCACCGGGACACCGTCCTTCATCGCCGGGGTCCACTCCCACTGCTTCACGGCTCTCGCGCTCGCCTCGCCGTAGCCGACCTTCGGGGTCGTGTCGCGGTAAACCTCGACCTGCTCCGCCCGGCCCTTCTCGTTGACGAGGACGCGGACGAGGACCGTCCCGGAGACCTTCCTCTGCCGGCCCAGGGCCGTCACCTCGGGCTTGACGACCTTCGTCTCCCGAGGAGGCTGGGTGACCTGGCCGATCTCGATCAGGTCGCCCGCCTTCACCTTCGGCACGGCCGCCTCGGCGGCCTTCCGGGCGGCCTCCTCGCGGGCGCGGGCCTCCTGGGCCTCCTTCGCGAGCCGCTCGGCCTCGGCGGTGTCGGACCTCTCTCGCGCGGCGCGGACGGCCTCCTCGGCCTCCCTCGCCTTCGCCGCCGCGGCCTCCAGGGCCGCCTGCTCTTCGGAGCGCCGCTTCGCTGCCGCCGCCTGCTCCCTGGAGATCTGGTCCTGGACCTTCTTCATCTCCTCCTGGAGCTTCGCCTGGAGGGCCGCCTGGAACTCGGGGTCCTCCTTCCCGACGATGACCGGTGTGGGCGCGGGCATCGGGGTCGGCGTCGCGACGGGGGCCGGGGTCGGCGGGGGAGCCGCCGGCTGCTTCGGGCCGCGCCCGAGGAGGAGCCAGCCCGCCAGACCCAGAACGACGACGGCCCCTCCCGCGACGACGGGGACGGGGATCCCGCCGAGTCCGCCCTTCTTCGCGACGGGCGTCCCGCCGAGGGTCGTCGTGCCGGGAGAGGTGGCGCCGCCGAACGACGGGACGGGGATCGAGGCCGCCGCGCGCGCGGCCTGCGCCTTCAGGCGGGCGTCCTTGTCCTTCTTCTCCTCCGCCGCGACGAGCGGCTTCGGGTCGATCGCCTCCTCCCGACCGAGCTCGACCCGCTCCCTCTCGATCGCCTTCTCGAACTTCTGGTGCATGAAGAAGGCGAGGTTGAACGTGGAGGGGGCGTAGGGGCCGCCATAGAGGAGCTTGCCGAGCGTCTTGCGGTAGGCGACGACGTCCTGCTCGCGCTGGGCCGGGTCCTTGGTGAGGCCGCGCGCCACGAGCTTGCCGAGGTCGTCGGGCATCGGGCTCCCGTCGATGGCGAGGACGGCTCCCGCGAGGGAGTCCGCGCCCGCGCCGGGGGCCGGCGGCTTGCCGGTGAGGGCGTGGAAGAGGATCGCGGCCGCCGAGTAGATGTCCCCGGCCACCGTCGGCTTGCCCGACGCGAGGACCTCCGGCGCGATGTACGAGGCGAACGCGGAGCGGATCGGAGCGGACTTCAGCGAAGGGAGGAGCCCGGAGCCGAGCCCGGCGCCGTAGACCCTCACGTCACCGTCGTTCGAGATCGTGACGAAGCCCGGCGTCAGGAAGCCGTGCGGCGCCCCCATCTTCTTCTCGAACGGCTTGCCCGCCTCGAGGGCGACGAGCAGCTTCTCGGCGATCAGGAGCGCGTGCTCGACGGGGAGCGGGATCGGCCCCTGCCCCTCGCCGGAGAAGAGGCGGTCGAGCGTCCGCCCCGGCACGTACTCGATGCCGGCGAACGGCACGTCGTCCACGATGCCGAGGACCGCGCCCTTGGCGACCGCGGGCCCGCGGACGACCTCCAGGTACTCGGAGGCCTCCTCCATCGCGGGGACGAGGGCGGCCTGGTCGATTCCGGCCCCTTCGAAGACGCGGATCAGGAGGAAGGGCGCGAGCTGCGCCCCCGTCGCCGTCCCGGCCCGGTAGAGGCCGCCGAGCGGGTCGGTTCCGAGGTGGCGGGTGAGGACGAAGGGGCCGAAGATTCTGGGGACCGGGCCGCTGCTGCTCATCTGCTCTCCGCTTCCGGATGGCGTTCCGGAGAACGAAAAGTCTACCTCAGCGGGATGCCCCGGAGACGGTTTCCCGCGCGGCGCGGGCGCGCCTGTAGAGCGCCACGTTCGCGAGGTGCTCCTCGTACGTCACCGCGAAGCGATGCCCCCCCGAGCCGTCGCCGACCGCGACGAAGTAGAGGTACGGCACCGAGGCGGGGGCCACGGCCGCCTCCAGGGCGGCGGCGCCGGGGCTCGCGATGGGGCCCGGCGGGAGGCCGCCGCGCGCGTAGGTGTTGTACGGGTCGTCGACGGCGAGGCCGTCGCGCGTCAGGTCCCCCGTCCAGAGCCCGCGTCGCTTCAGGGCGTAGACGACGGTCGGGTCGCACTGGAGAGGCATGCCGACCCGGAGGCGGTTGTGGTAGACGGCCGACACGAGCGTCCGCTCCCCGGCGACGCCCGTCTCCTTCTCGACGAGTGACGCCAGCGTGACGGCCTCGAGCGGCGTCCGGCCGAGGGCGCCGGCCCGCTCGGCGAAGCCCTCCGGCAGGGAGCGGATCCAGGCCCTCACGAGCGTGGCGACGATCTCGCGGGGGCGCTGCGAGCGGGTGAAGAGGTGCGTCTCGGGGCCCAGGAACCCCTCCAGGGTCGGGGCGTCGGGCGGAACCTCGGGGAAGAGAGCCGGCTGGAGGAACAGCTCGCGGAGCGGCTCGACCGGAGCGAGCCCCTCCCGCGCGACGAGGTCGAAGATCTCCTCCGCGGTCCATCCTTCGGGGATCGTCAGGCGATAGGTGACGACGTTCCCCTCGACGAGGTCGCGGAGGACCTGTTCGGTCGAAAGGGGACCCGTGAAGCGGTACTCCCCGGCCTTCAGGGTCTTCCCCGGGAAGAGGACGCGGTAGGCGGCGCCGGCGAGGTGGCGGCTCCGAAGGACGCCGGAGCGCTCGAGGCGGGCGAGGATCGCCCGCGCCGAGGCGCCCGAAGGGAGCTCCACCACGATCTCGTCGCCCGTCCAGCCCTGGTACGGGCTCCTCACGAGGTAGAGCGCGGCGCCGCCGCCCAGGGCCGTGACGAGCGCGAGGAGGGCGAGCGCGCGGAGGCCGGCGCGGAGGAGGCGCCTCACCCGACCGTCCCGTCCGGCCGGGAAGAGAGCCAGTCGCGGAGGAGCTCGGCGGCGGCCTCGGCGTCGACCACCCCGGAGCGCCGGTCCCGGCGGAGGCCGGCCTCGCGGAGGGCGCCCTCGGCCGAGACGGAGGTGAAGGCCTCGTCGTGGAGCTCGACGGTGAGTCCGGTCGCGGTCTCGAGTTTCTTCGCGAAGCTCCGCGCCCGCGCGGCGACAGGGCTCTCGCCGCCGCCTTCGGGCCGCACGGGGACGCCGACGACGACGAGCGCCGCGTCTCTCTCCCTGGCGGCGGCGGCGACCGCCTCCAGCGCCTGCGCGTCGCTCCTCCGGTGCACGACGCCGACCGGGACGACGACGTTCGCCGACGGCCCGGAAACGGCGAGACCGATCCTCCGCTCGCCGAAGTCGACCCCGAGGACGCGCACGGCGCGAGGATAGGGGGGCGCCTCCGGGGGTGTCCATCCCCGGAGAGACCGTCCGGGATCGGATGAGTAGAATCCTTCGGTCCCCCGGAGGCCCCTGCGTGGCCCGGGGGAGGTACGGAGCAAGCGAACGATGAAGAACGTCCTCGTCCTCTCGGCGACCCGAACGCCGATCGGAACCTTCCTGGGGTCTCTCGCCCCCCTCACCGCCTCCGAGATCGGCGCCCGGGCGCTCAAGTCGTGCCTCGAGCGGACCGAGATCCCCGGCTACCGGGTCGACCAGGTCCTCCTGGGGAACGTCCTCCAGGCCGGCCAGGGGCAGGCCCCGGCCCGGCAGGCGCTGATCGCCGCCGGCCTCCCCAGGTCGACCGGTGCCGTGACGATTCACAAGGTCTGCGGCTCCGGGATGCGGGCCGTCATGGACGGCGCGAACGCGATCCGGGCCGGAGAGCACGAGATCGTCCTGGCGGGCGGCATGGAGTCGATGTCGAACGCCCCCTACCTCCTCCCGAAGGGGCGGACGGGGATGCGGATGGGGCACGGGCAGCTCGTCGACGGGATGATCCACGACGGCCTCTGGGACCCCTACAAGAACGTCCACATGGGCAACTGCGCCGAGATGTGCGCCGCGAAGTACGCCTTCACGCGCGAGGCGCAGGACGCCTTCTCGATGGAGAGCTACCAGCGGGCGCGCCGGGCGAACGACTCGGGCGACTTCCGCGCCGAGATGGTCCCGGTCTCGATCGAGGGGAAGAAGGGGACGGTCGTCGTCGACCGCGACGAGGAGCCGTTCGCGACCCCGCTCGAGAAGCTCGAGAAGATGGGCTCGCTGAAGCCCGCCTTCCAGAAGGACGGGACCGTCACGGCCGCGAACTCCTCGAAGATCGACGACGGGGCGGCGGCGCTCCTCCTGGCGACCGAGGCGGTCGCCCAGGAGACGGGGGCGAAGCCGCTTGGCCGGATCGTCTCGTTCGCCTCCCACGCCCACGAGCCGGAGTGGTTCACGACGGCCCCGTCGTTCGCCGCGAAGAAGGCGCTCGAGAAGGCCGGCATCCCGCTCTCGCAGATCGACCTCTTCGAGGTGAACGAGGCGTTCGCCGTCGTCACGATGGCGTTCGTGAAGGACCTGGAGGTCGACCCGAACCGGGTCAACGTGAACGGCGGCGCCGTCGCCATGGGGCACCCGATCGGGGCCTCCGGCGCGCGGATCCTCGTCACGCTCCTCCACGCGCTGAGGGCCCGGAAGAAGAAGTACGGCCTCGCGGCGATCTGCATCGGCGGCGGCGAGGCGACCGCGATGGTGGTGGAGGCGCTGTGATCGACAAGGTCGTCCTCTCCTCCTCGCACCACGAGGCGGCTGCCCGCGCCGTGGCCGACATCCCCTCGGGGGCGACGATCGCCGTCGGCGGCTTCGGCCTTTGCGGTATCCCCGAGAACCTGATCCAGGCCCTCGCCGACCGCGACGTGAAGGACCTCGTCTGCGTCTCGAATAACTGCGGCGTCGACGACTGGGGCCTCGGGATCCTCCTCGGCAAGAAGATGATCCGGAAGATGGTCTCCTCCTACGTCGGCGAGAACGCCGAGTTCGAGCGGCAGTACCTGGCGGGCGAGCTGGAGCTCGAGTTCTGCCCGCAGGGGACGCTCGCGGAGCGTCTCCGGGCCGGCGGCGCCGGCATCGCCGGCTTCTACACGCCGACGGGCGTCGGGACCGTCGTCGCCGAGGGGAAGGAGACGAAGCTGTTCGACGGGCGCGAGTTCGTCCTCGAGCGGGGCATCGTCACCGACTACGCCCTCGTCGCCGCCTGGAAGGGCGACCGGCACGGGAACCTCGTCTACCGGAAGACGGCGAAGAACTTCAACCCGATGTGCGCCACCGCGGGGAAGATCACGATCGCCGAGGTCGAGCAGCTCGTCGACGTCGGCGAGATCGACCCGGACGAGGTCGACACCCCCGGCGTCTTCGTGAACCGCCTGATCGTCGCTCCCCGCGCCAAGCGGATCGAGCGGCGAACGGTGAGGAAGGACTGAGGGGGCGGCGATGGCGAAGCTCGAAAGGGACGGAATCGTCGCCCGGGCCGCGCAGGAGCTGCGCGACGGGATGTACGTCAACCTCGGCATCGGGATGCCGACGCTGGTCGCGAACGCGGTGCCGCCCGGGATGGAGGTCGTCTTCCAGTCGGAGAACGGCATCCTCGGGATGAGCGGCTTCCCGACCGAGTCCGAGGTGGACGCGGACCTGATCAACGCCGGGAAGGAGACGGTCACCGTCATCCCCGGCGCCTCGTTCTTCTCGTCGGCCGACTCGTTCGCGATGATCCGCGGGGGCCACATCGACCTCTGCATCCTCGGCGCGATGCAGGTCGACGCCGAGGGGTCGCTCGCGAACTGGATGATCCCCGGCCGCCTCGTGAAGGGGATGGGGGGCGCGATGGACCTCGTCGCCGGCGCCCGCCGCGTCATCGTGACGATGGAGCACGTCGCGAAGAAGGGCGACAAGAAGATCCTGAACCGATGCACGCTCCCCTTCACCGGGAAGCGCTGCGTCCACCGGATCGTCACCGACCTCGCCGTCCTCGACGTGAAGCCCGACGGAGCGGGCCTCGTCCTCGTCGAGAGGGCGCCGGGTGTGACCGTCGAGGAGATCCAGGCGGCGACGGAGCCGCCCCTCGAGGTCCGCGGCGACGTTCCCGAGATGAAGCTCTGAACCGGGGCTCACGACGGTTTCTCACGCCGTGGCGGGCCCCCTTCGCGGGGCTCGCCGCGGCGTTGCTCCTCTTCGCCGCGCCCGCCGCGGGGCAATCCTCCTTCGAGAGCGACCCGTTCGCCTCGCGCTTCCGCGAGCGGCCGAACCTCGACATCAAGTTCCGCGTGCCGGAGGCGGGGGGCGTCATCAAGGTCTCGGTCTCCGACGGTCAGGGGGGGCGGCAGAGCCTTCTCTCGGAGACGGTCTACGAGGTCCAGGCCCCGAAGGGGGGCGTCGTCACGCTGGAGTACCAGGACGTCCGGCTGACGGCCGACTGGGTGCGGGCCGACACGAAGACGAAGCAGGTCGTCGCCGAGGGGGATGTCGTCCTCGAGCAGGGGACGACCCGCCTCCTGGGCCTGCGCCTGGAGATGGACCTGACCGACAAGACCGGGGTCCTGACCGACGGGAGCGCGGAGCTCGCGGGGATCCTCGTCCGCGGGGCGACGCTCGCGAAGACCGGGGCGCGGACGTTCGAGATCCGGGACGGCTCGGTCACGGCCTGCGAGGGGGACGACCCGGCGTGGGAGTTCCGCGTGAAGGACGGCGCCGTCACGCTGGACGACTACGCGAAGCTGAAGTCGGTCGTCTTCCGCCTTGGCGGCGTGCCGCTCCTCTACACCCCGTACCTCCTCTGGCCGGCGCTGCGCGACCGGGCCTCGGGCTTCCTCGTCCCGGGGGTCGGCTACAGCACGAGCCGGGGCGGCTTCCTCGGCCTCTCGTACTTCCAGGTCCTCGGGAGGTCGGCCGACGCGACGATCACGACCGACCTCTACACGAAGGAGTACTTCGGCCTCGGGACCGAGCTGAGGCTCCGGCCGACCGCGGGGACCTCCTTCACGGGCTCCTACTACACGGTCGTCGACCCCGACCGGCGCTGGCAGTGGAAGACGTGGGGAACGCTCTCGGCCGACGACCTCGCGCCCCGGACGCGCGCCGTCGTCAACTGGACCGACTTCTCGGACCTCGCGTTCTTCCAGCGCTACGACCGGGACTTCGCGCTCACGTCGGCCCGGACCGTCGGGCAGAAGGCGTTCGTCACCCGCTCGGAAGGGCCGGTCGCGTTCAACCTCCGGCTCGAGCGCGAGACGGCGCTCTACGGCTCGAGCGAGGTCGTTCTCGAGCGCAAGCCCGTTCTCGAGGCGCGACTCCGGCCCACGGGCCTCTTCGGCAACGCCCTCTTCGTCGAGGCTCAGGGCTCGGCGGGATTCCTCCGCTCGATCCGGCCGGCGGGGCAGCCGGCCGGGGACTACGAGCGGTTCGACCTCTTCCCGAAGCTCTCGGCCCCCATTTCGCCGCTCCCGTGGCTCTCGGTCAACGCCGAGGCCGGCTATCGAGTCACGCGGTACGGCGCCTCTGTATCCGAGGACCGTCGATCGCTCACCACGGAGCCCTACACGCGCGGCTCCGCGAACGCCGGCCTCGAGGTGACCGGGCCGTCGTTCTCCCGCGTCTTCGACGTGAAGCTCGGGAAGTTCCGCAAGCTCAAGCACGTCATCGAGCCGCGCGCCGACTACTCCTACCAGACCGACCCGGAGGACCTCTCCCGGACCCCCGTCTTCGACGAGGTCGACACGATCCTCCCGTCGCACCAGGTGCGCTACTCGCTCGTCCAACGGCTCCTCGCGAAGGAGGAGAAGGGCGCCTCCCGCGAGATCGCCTCGTTCGAGCTCTCGCGCACGCACTACTTCGAGCTCCCCGTCGGCGCGGCCACGACCGTCCGCGACTCGCCCCTCGACGCGGTCCTCCGCGTCAACGCGGGCTCCGCCCTCAACTTCGACGCGCGGGCGACGTGGGACCTGAAGGAGGGCGTCGTCACCTCCTCGAGCGTGTCGGCGAACGTCGGCTCGGCCGAGCGCTTCCTCCGGCTCTCCTTCTTCGACAGCCGCCCCGTCGGGGCGCCAACGCCCTCGACGCAGCTCCGCTTCGGCGGGGGCTCCTCGATCCTGCCGAAGAGGCTCCGCCTCGACGTCGAGGCGAACTACGACGTCGAGCGCGGGAAGATGCTCGAATGGCGGAGCCTCGTGACCTGGGAGGCGTCGTGCTTCAAGATCCTCGGCGAGTACCGCGACCTGCGGATCGGCGCGATCCCGACGCGCGACTACCGGATCGGGCTGAACCTGAAGAACATCGGGAGCTTCCTCGACTTCACCGGGCGGGTGGGGAACTGACGCCGCCCCCGAGGCCGGCTCCGCGGAGGGCGACGGAGTGAGCGAGCTGATCCTCGGCGCCGGCGGCATGCTCGCTCGCGGCCTCGCGGCGCTGCGGCCGCAAGCGACCGCGCTCGGCGTCGCCGAGCTGGACGTCACCGACGCGGCCGCCCTCGCCCGCGTGATCGTCCCCGGCGTCTCGGTCGTCTGGAACGCGGCGGCCGACACGCGAGTCGACAACTGCGAGAGCGACCCCGGCCACGTCGCCGTGAACGACGTCGCCGTCGGCGTCATCGCGCGCCTCTGCCGCGAGGCGGGGGCGCTCCTCGTCCACGTCTCGACGGACTACGTCTTCGACGGCAAGCCCGGCCGGCCCTGGCGCGAGGACGACCCCGTCGACCCGGTCAACGCCTACGGCCGCGGCAAGCTCGGCGGCGAGCGCCGGGCGCTGGCGAGCGGGGCGGAGGTCCTCGTCGTCCGGACCTCGTGGGTCTTCGCGCCGGGCGGCGTCAACTTCGTCGACACGATCCTCGGCCTCGCCGCGTCGGGCCGGGAGGAGCTGAAGGTCGTCGACGACCAGCGGGGCCGCCCGACGTACGCGCCGGACCTCGCCCGGGCGCTCGTGAAGCTCGTCTCGGTCGGCGCGCGCGGCCTCGTCCACTTCGCGAACTCCGGCGAGACGACCTGGTACGGCCTCGCTCGCGAGGTGCTCGCCCGCGCCGGCTTCGCGGGCGTTCGCGTCGCCCCGTGCGCGAGCGACGAGTTCCCGCGGCCGGCCGCGCGCCCGGCGAACTCCGTCCTCGACACCTCCCGCTACGAGGAGCTGACCGGCGAGGCGCCCCGCCATCACCTCGAGGCGCTCGACGAGCGTCTCCGCATCCGCGCGGAGGCGGCCCGGAGGTGAGCCTCGACGCCACGGAGGTGAGGAGGAAGGCCGTCCACGTCGGGATGGCCTCGTTCGCGCTCCTCCTCCGGTGGCTCGACGTTCGGGGTGCCGCTCTCTGCGCGCTCGCGGCGTTCGCCTTCAACCTCGTGGTCCTCCCGCGGCTCGGCGGACGGAGCCTTTTCCGCGAAGGCGACCGCGCCCGCGGCTACCCCGTCGGCATCCTCCTCTACCCGCTCGTCGTCCTCGCGCTCGTCCTCCTCTTCCCGCGCCGCCTCGACCTCGCGGCGGCCGGGTGGGGTTTCCTCGCGTTCGGCGACGGCTTCGCGACGCTCGTCGGCGCGTCGCTCGGCGGGCGGCGGCTCCCCTGGAACCCGCGGAAGAGCTGGAGCGGTCTCCTCGGCTACGTCGTCTTCGGGTGCCTCGGCGCGACGGCGCTCTCCTCGTTCGTCGCCGGACAGCTCCCGGGGCCGGCCGGGCTCGTCGCGTTCCTCCTGGCCGCGCTCGTCGGCGCGGTCCTCGAGAGCCTCCCGTCCGAGCTGGACGACAACCTCGTGCCTCCCCTGGCGGCGGCGGGCGCGCTCGCTCTCCTCCTCCCCGCCCTCCCGAACGCCGCTCTCCTCCTCGAGCCGGACGCCCTCCGGCGCCTCGCCGTCGGCGTCGGGGTGAACGTCGCCCTGCCGGCGCTGGCCGCCGCCCTCGGCGTCGTCCGCCCCTCGGGGGCCGTGGCGGGCGGGATCGTCGGCGCCCTCGTCCTCGGCCTCGGCGGCCTCGGGCCGTACGCGCTCCTCTGGGCCTTCTTCGCCGGCGGAACGCTCGCGACGCGATTCGGCCGGGCGCGGAAGGAGGCGATGGGGAAGGCCGAGGAGGCGGGAGGGCGGCGAAGCGCGGCGAACGTCCTCGCGAACTGCTCGGTCGCAGCGTTCCTCGTCGCCTGCGCGGCGCTGACGCCGGCCGCCTCTTCGCTCCTGCACCTCGCGGCGGCCGCGGCGTTCGCCACGGCGCTGATGGACACGGTCGGGACCGAGGTGGGACAGGCGATCCGGACGCCGACCGTCCTCCTCCCCGATCTCCGGCGCGTCCCGCCGGGGACCGACGGCGCCGTCTCGATCGCGGGGACGCTCGCGGGCCTCCTCGCGGCGGCGCTCCTCGGCCTGGTCGGAGCTCTCTTCGGGCTCTACGAGCCCGCCGCCCTCCCCGTCGTCGTCGTCGCCGCGTTCGCCGGCACCGTCGTCGAGAGCCTGCTGGGGCGCGACGGGGCGTCCTGGCGCGTCACGAACGGCCACGTCCTGAACCTCTTCAACACGCTCGCCGGCGCCGCGGTCGCGGCGCTGATCGCGCGCTTCGTCCTCTGAGCGGTCCGGGAAGGATTCCGTCGACGCCCCGGCGCGCCCCGGGGCGGCGCTGCCCGGCGTCGGGGATCGCCTGCCCGGGGGAGCGGACCGGAGTCGTCTTCGGTGAGATGGACTCTACGGATCGCCCGCGGTCGCCGCGATGACGTTCGTCACGCGGAAGGCGGGCGGGAAGGGGCGTTCCTCAGGCGCGGAAGGCGTCGACGACGCGCCGGAGGCGCGCGCCGATGTCGGCGCCGACCTCGGCGAGCTCCTTCGAGCCGAGGATCCCCATGACGCCGGCCGGGTCCATCGCGCGGACGACGGTCGTCCCTCCCTCCACGGAGACCGTGACGTTGCAGGGGAGGAGGACGCCGACCTCCGGGACGGCCGAGAGGGCCTTGTGCGCCGACGGCGGGTGGCAGGCGCCGAGGATGAGGTAGGGCTCGCGGTCGACGTCGAGCTTCTTCTTCAGCGTCGCCGCCACGTCGATCTCAGTCAGGACGCCGAAGCCTTCCCTCGCGAGCTCCTCGCGCGCGCGGGCGACGGCGTCGGCGAAGGAGAGGGGCGTGGTCGTCTGGAGGGCGACGGGGGAATCCTTCATCGATGCTCCTTTCGCGCCCGCGGGCGCCGTTCGGGTCGGCGTGGAGATGGTGCGGTGGGGGCCCGACGGGCCCCCCGGGCTACCCTCACGTGAAGCGGGTGCCGCAGCCCGAGCCTCCCTTGGCCGAGCCGGAGGAGCTCGCTCCGGAAGCGAAGCTCGAGAGCTTGCGGGAGGTGCGGCGCGACTCGCAGGAGGGGCAGTCGATCGCGGTGTCGGCCTCGCTCGAGGGGCGGAGCTCCTCGAAGGTCCGCCCGCATTCGTCGCATCGGTATTCGTAGAGCGGCATCGTCTCGCCTCGGGGGAGGAGCCGTGGGGCGGGCCTCCCGTTCTGTCGTGCGCCGAGCCGGCCGGCTCAGCAGCCTCCGGTCAGCTTCTCCCAGACGTGGGCCGGGAGGCCGGAGGGGTAGATCTGATCGGTTCGGTAGACGTTCCAGCAGCCCTGGCACCGCCAGAGCAGGACTCCCCCTCACGTCGGGACGGGGAGGACCTCCTCGCCGCAGACGCGGCAGCGGCCTTCCTCGACGCTCACCGGGGAGCTCGCGGTCTCGCCCTTCATCTCTCTCCTCGTTCGTCCGCCTTCGGGGCGGGCGCCGAATTCGTCTCGTTCGTCGTCCCGGGTTTCGTCGCGCAGCTCCGGCCGCCGGCCGGATTGGGGACCGCTCACGTCGGGACGCCGAGCCTCGGGAGGACGACGTACTGCAGGAGCACCCAGACGACGACGAAGCCGCCCACGAGCAGGAGGTCGGAGCTCATGCCCGCGCCCCGGCGGCGAGCGCCGCCTTCCCCGCCTTCAGCTCGACCCGCTTCTCGTCGAGGCTCCTCTGCATCGCGCCACAGACGACCCCACAGATCGCGAAGACCGCGGGGTCCGCGATCCGGTAGTAGACCTGCGTCCCCTGCCTTCGGAACTCGACGATCCCCGCCGTCCGGAGGAGGGCCAGGTGCTTCGAGACGTTCGCCTGCGTGCACGGCAGCTCCGCGAGGAGGTCGCTCACGCACCGCTCCCCGCCCTGGAGGGCGTGGAGGATCCGGAGCCGGGTGGGGTCGGCGAGCACCTTCAGGAAGCTCGCGATCCCCTCCATGAGCTGCTCCTTCGGGAGCGAGGCGGCCTTCCTCATGACCATATCACCATACGGTAATATAACATCCGCCGACGGGATCGTCAAGCGGCGATCGCCGGCGGGCCGGGCGCCGGGGCGCCCGGCCGCGTCCCGGCCGTACGCGTGTGCCCGGCCGTCGGGGCTCAGAGGAGCTCCTCCACCGCCCAGGAGGCGATCCTGAGGCGCTCGCCGCACTCGGCGCAGTACGACTTGATCTCCTCTGCGAGAGTGCGGGCGCGCTCGTCCTCCACGATCGTGAAGAGGACGGCCGAGGTCTTCGGGAACGCGGCCGAGCCGAGGCGGGGGCCGGTCGTCCCCATGCCGGAGGCTCCCGCGATCTCGGTCCAGCCGGTGACGCCGGCCTTCCGGAGGAGCACCTCGAGCTCCTCCTTCTTCCCGTCGTCGACGACGATCATCAGCATCCGCACGCGCCGCCCTCCTTCACGCCCAGCTTCCGGAGCATCGCGATCGCGGGGCACCACTTCGTGAAGGCCGACTGGAGGAGGTTCAGGCCGACGAAGCCGGTGAACCAGAGGAAGCGCTGGTCGACCGTCACCGCCAGGACGACGGAGAGGAGGACGAAGAAGCCGGCGATCGCCCGGAGCCATTCGTTGAGGTTCATGTCGGTGTCTCTCCTTCGGGTCGTGTTCGTTCGGGCGGGGCGCCCGGTCAGGCGGCTTCGTCCCGGGGCGGAAGCGCCTTCTCGATGCCGACCGCCTTGAGGTACATGTAGTAGAGGAGCGGGATGACGACGAGGGTCAGGGCGGTCGCGACGACGACGCCCGCGATGAGCGCCACGGCGAGCCCCTGGAAGATCGGGTCGAGGAGGATGACGCCGCCGCCGACGACGAGGGCCGCGGCCGTGAGCGCGATCGGGCGGAAGCGGACGGCGCCCGCCTTGATCACGGCGTCCTCGAGCTTCTCGCCCATCTCGAGCTCGAGGTTGATGAAGTCGACGAGGAGGATGGAGTTGCGGACGATGATCCCGGCGAGCGCGATGAACCCGATCATCGACGTCGCCGTGAAGAAGATCCCGAAGAGGCCGTGCGCCGGGAGGATGCCGATGAGCGTGAGCGGGATCGGCGCCATGATGATGAGCGGCGTCACGAAGCTCCGGAACCAGCCGACGACGAGGAAGTAGATCAGGACGAGGACGGCCGCGAAGGCGATCCCCATGTCGCGGAAGACCTCGTACGTGATGTGCCACTCGCCGTCCCACTTCATCGCGTACTTCGTGGAGTCGGTCGGGAGCGTCGTCGACATGACCTGGAGCGGGGAGCCGTCGGGCGCCTTCAGCGCCTCGATCCTCTCTCCCATGTCGAGGATCCCGTAGACGGGGGCCTCGGCGACGCCCGCCATCTCGGCGAGGACGTAGGTCACGGGCTGGAGGTTCTTGTGGTAGATGAACCGCTCGGACTTCGTCTCCTTCACGGTGACGAGCTCGCGGAGCGGGACGAGGCGCCCCGTGCCTCCGTGGACGGCCGTCTGGAGGAGGCCGTCGAGGCTCGAGCGCTGGGACCGGTCGAGGCGGAGGACGATCGGGACCGGTTTTCGGGAGCTCTCGTCGCGGAGGAGCCCGGCGTCGGCGCCGTTCAGCGCGACGCGGAGGGTGCGCGTGACGACCTCCGGGGTGACTCCGGCGCGGGTCGCCTTCTCGCGGTCGACGACGAGCTCCACCTTCGGGGCCTCGTCCTCCACGTGCCAGTCGACGTCGACGATGCCGGGCGTCTCCTCGAAGATCGTCCGCACCTGGCGGGCAAGGTCGATCCGCTTCGCCATGTCGGGGCCGTAGATCTCGGCGACCATCGTGGAGAGGACGGGCGGCCCGGGCGGCACCTCGGTCACCTTGATGTTCGCGCCGTGGCGCTTCGCGATCGGCAGGAGCAGCGTCCGCACGTCCTTGGCGAACGTGTGCGAGTCGCGCTTCCGCTCCTGCTTCGGCAGGAGGTTCACCTGCAGGTCGGCCACGAGCGGGCCGGAGCGGAGGAAGTAGTGCCGCACGAGGCCGTTGAAGTTGAACGGCGCGGTCGTCCCGACGTAGACCTGCACGTCGGTCACCTCGGGCTCGTTCCGCACCTTCCGCGCCAGGTCCCGCGCGACGGCGTTCGTCGCCTCGAGCGTCGTCCCCTCGGGCATGTCGACGACGACCTGGATCTCGCTCTTGTTGTCGTACGGGAGCATCTTGACCTTGGCGACCTTGAAGTAGACCAGCGACATCGAGAGGAGGAGGAGGACGACGACTCCGCCCATGAGCGCCCAGCTCTTCGCCGGGCTCGTCAGGAGCGGCTCGAAGAGCCTCTGGTAGAAGCGGTGGAGCTTGTCCTCCTGGGGCGTCGCGGCGTGGCTCTCGAAGGCGGAGCGGCTCGCGTGCTCCTCGGCGTACTTCCGGAAGAGCTTGAACGTGAGCCAGGGGGAGACGACGAACGCGACGAAGAGCGAGAAGATCATCGCCGCCGAGGCGTTGATCGGGATCGGGGCCATGTACGGGCCCATGAGCCCGGAGACGAAGACGAGCGGCAGGAGCGCTCCGACGACGGCGAACGTCGCCAGGATCGTCGGGTTCCCGACCTCGTCGACGGCGTAGACCGTCGTCAGGCGCGGCGGACCCCAGCCGAGCTCGTAGTGCCGGTGGATGTTCTCGACGACGACGATCGCGTCGTCCACGAGGATGCCGATCGCGAAGATGAGGGCGAAGAGCGTGACGCGGTTCAGCGTGTAGCCGAAGAGGTACGACGACGCGAGCGTGAGGGCGAGCGTCATCGGGACGGCGACGAGGACGACGACCGCCTCGCGCCGCCCGAGCGCGAACGCCATCAGGAGGACGACGGAGAACGTCGCGAGCGCCATGTGGAAGATCAGCTCGTTCGACTTCTCGTCGGCGGTGTGGCCGTAGTCGCGCGTCTTCGTGAGCGCGACGTTCGAGGGGACGACCTTCCCCTTCAGGCCGGCCACCTTCGCGTCGAGCTCCTCGACGAGCTCGACGGCGTTCGTCCCCGGCTTCTTGGCGACGGAGACGGTGACGGCGGCGGTATCGGCTCCGGCTCCGTGCGTCCCCCCGGCTCCCGTCATATGCCAGACGTATTGGGACGGTTCGTCGGCGCCGTCGGTGACGGTGGCGACGTCGCGCAGGAAGACGGGGCGGCCGTTCCAGACGGCGACGACCGCGTTGCCGACCTCCTCGGCGGAGCGAAAGAGCGATCCGACCTCGACCTGGGTCTCGGCGTCGGAGGTCGCGAAGCTCCCCGCGGGGAGGCGCCAGTTCGCGCCGGAGAGGGCCATGTAGGCCTGAAGGAGCGAGACCTGGTGGGCCGCGAGGCGGTCGCGGTCGAAGGAGACCTTCACGGCGCGCTTCTCGCCGCCGAGGACGGTCACCTGGGCGACGCGCGGGTGCTTCGTCAGCTCGACCTTCAGCTCCTCGGCGACCTCCTTGAGCTGCATGGGCGAGGCGTCGGCGGAGCTGAGCGTGTAGGCGAGGACCGGGACGTCGTCGATCCCGCGGGGGACGACGAGCGGCGGCATCGCGCCGGGCGGGAGCTCGGAGGCCTTCTCGGCGAGCTTCGTGTGGACCCGTACCGCCGCCTGGTCGGGGTCGGTCCCGACGAGGAAGCGGACGATGATCATCCCGCCCGAGGGCTGCGTGGTCGAGTAGACGTACTCGACGTTCGGGATCTCGTAGATCGCCTTCTCGAGGGGCGACGTCAGCCGCCGCTCGACCTCCTGGGCGGTGGCTCCCGGCATCCCGAGGAAGACGTCGATCATCGGGACCTTGATCTGCGGCTCCTCCTCGCGCGGCGTCACCATGACGGCGAACGCGCCGACGAGGAGGGAGGCGACGACGATGAGCGGCGTCAGCTTCGACTCGAGGAACGCCTTCGCGATCCGGCCGGAGGCGCCGACGGGGCGGCGGGTCATCTTGAGGCGGAGAGCCTCGCGCTTCGTGCCGGCGTGGGACGGCGGCGGGGTCGGCCCCGCGGCGCCCTCGGCGGCCTTCCCGGCCGCCTCGTCGCGGGGCTCGCTCACTGGCCCACCTCGGAGGAGGCGTTCACCGGGGCGCCGTCGGCGGGGGCCTGCGCGAGGCCGACGAGTACGTCCTCGCCCCCCTTCAGGCCGGAGAGGACCTCGACGAGGTCCCCGTCGCGGGTGCCGAGCGTGACGGCGCGGGTCCTCGCCTTCCCCTCCTCGTCCTTCACGACGACGAGGCTCATCGCCCCCTGGCGGAGGACGGCGGCGGCGGGGACGACGACGGCCGTCCGGCGGCCCGTCTCGAGGAGCGCCCGACCGGTGACGCCGGTCGGCACCTGGGCCCCCGAGACCTCGACGCGCGCCGTGAAGGAGTGGCTCGCGGGGTCGGCCCCGGCGGACATCTCCACGACGCGGCCGGCCAGCGTCGCGCCCGGCATCGCGTCGAGCGAGACGGGGAGGAGCGCGCCGGTCTTCAGCTTCGAGGCCACGGCCACGCTCTCGGGGACCGAGAGGACGAGGCGGCGGCCCGCGGTCGACTCGACGACGACGAGCGGCCGGCCGGGGGCGGCGAGGTCGCCCGGGTCGACCATCTTCCGGGCCACGCGCCCGGCGAACGGCGCGACGACGCGCGACTCGCGCGCGACGGAGGAGGCGGCCTCGACGGCGCCGGTCGCCTGCTCGACGGCCCCCTTCGCCTGCTCGTACTGCATCCGGGCCAGGTCGACCTCGAGCTCGGAGGCCGCGGCCGACTTCTGGAGCGCCTGGAACCTCTGCCAGTTCCGCTCCGCGAGGGCGAGGGCCGCCTTCGCCTGCGCGAGCGCGCCGCGAGCCTGCGACTCCTGCCCCTTCGCCGTCTGAGGGTCGATCTCGACGAGG
>Ga0209604_1000324_pt1 | contig 45869 bp, 45 predicted proteins | sample AD_UKC097_MetaG_FD_184405 | JGI IMG/M metagenome (GOLD analysis project Ga0209604, IMG submission 184405) | Active sludge microbial communities of municipal wastewater-treating anaerobic digesters from USA - AD_UKC097_MetaG (SPAdes) (version 2) | ecosystem: Engineered > Bioreactor > Anaerobic >...
CGCGCCGCCGCCATGCAGCAGGCGGTGCCGGTGGGCACGGGCGCTATGGCCGCCATTCTGGGGCTGGATGCTCAAAAAGTGATCGCCGGCTGCGCCGAAGCCACGGCCGCCATGGGCCAGGCGGGCGCCGAAGTGGTGGAAGCGGTCAATTTCAATGACCCGGCGCAGACCGTGATCGCCGGCAGCAAGGCGGCGGTCGACAAGGCCTGCGAGGTGCTCAAGGGCCTGGGCGCCAAGCGCGCGCTGCCACTGCCGGTGTCGGCGCCGTTTCACTCCAGCCTGATGAAGCCGGCCGCCGAGCAGCTGAAGGCGGCGCTGGCGGCGCTCGAATTGGGGGCGCCGCGCATCCCGGTGGTCAACAACATCGACGTCGCGGTCGAACAGGAGGCGGACCGCATCCGCGACGCGCTCTACCGCCAGGCCTTCGGGCCGGTGCGCTGGGTCGAGTGCGTGCAGAAGATCAGGGCGCTGGGCATCGACACCGTGGTCGAATGCGGCCCCGGCAAGGTGCTGGCCGGCATGACCAAGCGCATCGACGCCGGTCTGACCGGCGCCGCCCTGTACGACCCGGCCACGCTGGCCGAAGTCAAGGCGCTGCTGGGCTGAGCCGCACGCCACGAGGAGACCCATCACATGGCAGACACCCCATTCGCAGGCCAGGTGGCCCTGGTCACGGGCGCCTCGCGCGGCATTGGCGCGGCCATCGCGGCGCAACTGGCCGAGCGCGGCCTCAAGGTGATTGGCACCGCCACCACCGAAGACGGGGCGGCGCGCATCGGCGCTGCGCTGGCGGCGCACCCCGGCTGCCGCGGCGCCGCGCTCGACGTCAACGACGCCGCCGCGGCCGAAGCGCTGATCGAGGCCATCGTCAAGGAACACGGCGCGTTGCACGTGCTGGTCAACAACGCCGGCATCACGCGCGACATGCTGGCCATGCGGCTGAAGGACGAGGACTGGGACGCGGTGCTGGACACCAACCTGAAGGCGGTGTTTCGCATGAGCCGCGCCGTCATGCGGCCCATGATGAAGCAGCGCTATGGCCGCATCGTCAACATCACCAGCGTGGTCGGCGCTTCGGGCAACCCGGGGCAGGCCAACTACGCCGCCGCCAAGGCCGGCGTGGCCGGCATGACGCGCGCGCTGGCGCGCGAGCTGGGCAGCCGCGGCATCACCGTCAACTGCGTGGCGCCCGGTTTCATCGCCACCGACATGACCGCCGCCCTGGGCGAGGAACAGCACAAGGCGCTGGCGGCGCAGATTCCGCTCGGCCGCCTGGGTCAGCCGGCCGACATTGCCGCCGCCGTGGCCTATCTGGCCAGCCCCGAGGCGGGCTACGTCACAGGTCAGGAGCTGCACGTCAACGGCGGCATGTTCATGGCCTGAGCCATTACCATCGGCCACTGGCCGTCGCCTGTCGCGTCTGCTCCGGTCTGCGGGGCGGCGCGGCTAGAATCCACCATTTCTTACTAGCCCCAGAGGGAACCCATGAGCGATATCGAAGCACGTGTCAAGAAAATCATCGCCGAGCAGCTCGGCGTGGAGGAGTCACAGGTCACCAACGAAAAAGCCTTCGTGGCCGACCTGGGCGCCGATTCGCTCGACACGGTTGAACTGGTGATGGCGCTGGAAGACGAGTTCGGCATCGAAATCCCCGACGAGGACGCCGAAAAGATCACCACCGTGCAGGCGGCCATCGACTACGCCGTCAGCAAGAAGGCGTAACCCCCACCGCGGTTTTGCCGCCGGCGTGGGCGCGACCCCCAGCGGCCGGCCCGCGCCACGCAGCGCTTCGTGGCCGAGCGCGTGCGGTCGGACGGTCTGAGCCGTCTTGCACGCACCGTCCGGCGGAGCACGACCACAGACAGACAAGCAAGATCGGATGACCATGAATCGACGCCGTGTTGTCGTCACCGGCCTGGGTTGCGTCAGCCCCGTGGGCAACACGGTGGCCGAAAGCTGGGCCAGCCTGCTGGCCGGCCGTTCGGGCATCGACCTCATCACGCGCTTTGACGCCAGCGCCTTCGCCAGCCGCATTGCCGGCGAGGTCCGGGGGCTGGACATTTCGCCGCATATCTCGGCGAAAGAGGCGCGCACCATGGACACCTTCATCCACTACGGCATCGTGGCCGCCGCCGAGGCGGTGCAGGACGCCGGCCTGGCCACGGGCGAGGCGCTGGACGACGAGGCCGCCACGCGCATCGGCTGCGTGGTTGGCTCGGGCATCGGCGGCCTGCCGCTGATCGAAGAGACCCAGACCGAGTACGCCGCCCGCGGTCCGCGCCGCATTTCGCCGTTTTTCGTCCCAGCGTCCATCGTCAACATGGTGGCTGGTCATGTGTCGATGAAATTCGGCTTCAAGGGGCCCAACCTGGCGATCGCCACCGCCTGCACCACCGGCCTGCACTGCATCGGCGAGGCCGGGCGCCTGATCGAATACGGCGACGCCGATGTGATGATTGCCGGTGGCGCCGAATCCACGGTGTCGCCGCTGGGCGTGGGTGGTTTTGCCGCCATGCGCGCGCTGTCCACCCGCAACGACGACCCCAAGACCGCCTCGCGCCCCTGGGACAAGGACCGCGACGGCTTCGTGCTGGGCGAGGGTGCCGGCATCCTGGTGCTCGAGGCGTACGAACACGCCAAGGCGCGCGGCGCCCGCATCTATGCCGAACTGGCGGGCTTCGGCATGAGCGCCGACGCCGGCCACATGACCGCCCCCAACATGGACGGCCCGCGCCGCGCCATGGTGGCTGCCCTGCGCAACGCCGGCCTGAACGCCGACCAGGTGCAGTACGTCAACGCCCACGGCACCTCCACCCCGCTGGGCGACATCAACGAATCCAACGCCATCAAGGCGGCGCTGGGCGATGCCGCCCGGCGCGCGGTGGTCAGCTCCACCAAGTCCATGACCGGCCACCTGCTGGGCGGCGCCGGCGGCATCGAAAGCGTGTTCAGCGTGCTGGCCCTGCACCACCAGAAGGTGCCGCCCACCATCAATCTTTTCAACCAGGATCCCGAGTGCGACCTGGACTACTGCGCCAACAGCGCGCGCGACATGAAGATCGACGCGGTGCTGAAGAACAACTTCGGCTTTGGCGGCACCAACGGTTCGCTGGTGTTCAGGCGCCTTTGATTGCGCTGCAGCGCGCGCTGGGCGACGCCCGACGTCTCCGCCCGGCGGCGCCTGACCGACAGCCCACGTGGCCCACGCCCCTGCCGTGAGTTATCCGGTCGGCCGCAGCGCCGCGCTGGCGCGCGTGCTGCTGGGCCTGGCGGCGGCCGGTTGGTTGGCCCTGGGTTTGACATATTTCTTGGCTCCAGAGCTTATACAGCTTGCGCCAGCAGCTATGCTAAGCATAGCAATCAATGCGCTGGTGACGCTTGGGCTGTGGCGCTTCTGGCGCGCGCAGGAGGCCAGGCAACTGCGCTGGACCGGCGAACGCTGGCTGCTGCACACCCCGGGCACCGAGCCGGACCGGGGCGGCGAGGGCGCCGGTGTCGAGGTGCGGCTGGACGCCCAGCGCTGGCTGCTGCTGCGCTTTCGCGACCCGGCCGAAGCGGGTGCGCACTGGCTGTGGGCCCAGGCTTCCCACGATCCGGCGCGCTGGCACCTGCTGCGCTGTGCGCTATATTCGGCCGCGCCTTCGCCTGCCGCGACCCAGGCTTCGCGCCCCTGACCACCGGCGCGCCGCCTGTGCTGGACCCCTGTTCGTGACCGATTCCATCGCCCCCCCGCCTGCGCCCGCCGACAGCGATGCGCTGCTGGTCGAGCGCGCGGCGGCAGGCGACACGCGCGCCTATGAGCTGCTGGTCATCAAGTACCAGCGCCGCATCGAGCGCCTGATCGGGCGCCTGGTGCGCGACGTCGATCTGGTGCCCGACATCGCGCAGGAAACCTTTCTGCGCGCCTGGCGGGCGCTGCCGCAGTTTCGCGGGGAAGCCCAGTTCTACACCTGGCTGTACCGCATCGCGGTCAACACGGCCAAGAAGTCGCTGCTGGAGCTCAAGCGCGATCCGGTGCTGACCGAGTCGGCCCTGCACACCAGCGACGACGACGATGAAACTTCCCGGCGGGAGAACGAACTAATCTCCGAGTCCACGCCGGAGAGCGAACTGGCGGCACGTGAAATCGCCGCAGCCGTCAATGCCGCCGTCGAGGCCCTGCCCGAGGATCTGCGCCAGGCCATCACGCTGCGCGAGATCGAGGGCCTGAGCTATGAAGAGATTGCACACACCATGAACTGCCCGATCGGTACCGTCCGCTCGCGCATCTTCCGCGCACGCGAAGCGATTTCGGCTCGGGTCAAGCCCCTGCTGAGTCACCAGACCGGCAAGCGCTGGTGACGGCAACCCCTGCAATCGGTGATCACCCATGAACGCTCGAATCGATCAAACGCTGGATCTGGAAGCCATCTCGGCCCTGATGGACGGGCAGCTGCGCGATGACGACGCAGCCCGGGCCCTCGGCATGATGACCGCCTCCGGCCAGGCGCGTGAATCCTGGCAGCTGTATCACCTGGTGGGCGATGTGCTGCGCTCGGCCGATCTGGCCGCCTGCGGGCAGGATCGGGCCTTCGCGGCACGCCTTGCCGCAACGCTGGCGGCGCAGCGACCGGCCGAGGTCGCCGCGCCGCGGGCGCCGGCCCTGTCGCCGCATGCGCTCACGCGACCGGCGGCCAACGACGGCCTGTTTGGCTGGCGCATGGTGGCCGGACTGGCCTCGTTTGCCGCCGTGGCCGTGATCGGCTGGGGCATGCTGGGCGATCTCGGACCCCAGCGTCAGGGCGGGGCGCAGCTGGCGCAGGGCGCTGCCGCGCCGCGGACCGCGCTGCAGACCGTGGCCGGTCCGTCGCCTGCGCTGAGCACCGCCGAGCCGGATGAAATCCGGGTGGCCGACGGGCCGGCGGTGATGTTGCGCGATCCGCGCCTCGATGAACTGCTGCAGGCGCATCGCCAGGTGTCGGCAACGCCGGCGCTGGGCGGTTTCGTGCTCAACGCCACCTACGAGGGTGCAGGGCGTTGAAGGCGATCGGGTGGGGTCGGGTCCGCGGCGGTTTGCGCCGCGCTGCGCTGCTGTGGTGTGTCGGCGGCATGGTCAGTCTGGCGGGCGCGCAGAGCATCGGCCAGTTCGGCGGCGGTGCGCCCGCCGGGGTGGTTGGTCCGTCGCAGCGCAGCGTGGCCGAGTGGCTGGCCAGGCTGCAACAGGGGGCTCGGGTGCCTTCCTACATCGGCACCTTCGTCGTGTCGTCGGCGTCTGGCGCCATGTCCAGCTCACGCATCTGGCATGTGTGCGAGGGCGATGTGCAACTGGAGCGCGTCGATGCCCTGACCGGCGTGCCGCGTTCCACCCTGCGGCGCAACGACACGGTGATGACCTTCCTGCCCGATGCGCGGGTGGTCACGTTGGATCAGCGCCAGCTGGGTGCCGTGTTCCCCAACCTGCTCAATCTGGCGCAGGGGCTGCCGGTCGCCGACTACTATGACGCGCGTGAACTGGGGCGCGGCCGCGTGGCCGGCTGCGATGCCGAGATCGTGCAGCTGCTGCCGCGCGACGAATGGCGCTACGGCTACCGCATCTGGAGCGAACGGCGCACCGGCCTGGTGCTCAAGACCCAGACCCTGAACGCCCACGGCCGGGTGCTGGAGCAGGCCGCCTTTTCCGAGGTGCAGCTGGACGCGCCGGTGCAGGCCGAGCAGCTGCGCCAGATGATGGCCAACACCCAGGGCTACCGCATCGTCAAGGCCGAGCACGCCAGGACCACGCCGCAGGCCGAAGGCTGGCAGCTGACGACCATGGTGCCCGGTTTCGAGGCGCGCAACTGCTACCGCCGTCCGCCTTCGGCCAGCGCATCGCTGGTGCAGTGCCTGTTTTCGGATGGGCTGGCCACGGTGTCGCTGTTCATGCAACCGCTCGATCCGGCGCGGCACCAGCAGGAAGGCGCGGTCGCCATGGGCGCTACTCAGACCCTGACACGCCGCGTGGTCGACCGCTCCGGTCAGTGGTGGGTCACCGCCGTCGGCGAAGTCCCGCCAGCCACCCTGCAGGCCTTCGTCCGCGGGCTGGAACGCATTCCCTGAGCGCGGCGTTCACCCCCGCCGCCCACGCAACGATCACCGACATGCCTTTGCTGAACATGAACAAGCTGTCCCTGGCCGCGCTGGCCGTCCCGATGCTGCTGAGCGCCACCCTGAATCTGCCGCTGGCCGCGCAGGCCCAGGCGCCCGCGGCACCCATCGTGCGTGGGCTGCCGGACTTCACCGATCTGGTCGAGCAGGTGGGCCCGGCGGTGGTCAACATCCGCACCGTCGAGCGCGTGCGCACCGGCATCGGGCGCAATGGCCCGATGATGGATGAGGAGATGCAGGAGTTCTTCCGACGCTTCTTCGGCCTGCCGCTGCCCGGCGTGCCGCGCCAGGGCCCGCGCCAGCAGGAGCCGCAGGAGCCGGCCGAGCGCGAGGTGCCGCGCGGCGTGGGGTCCGGCTTCATCCTCACCGCCGACGGCTTCGTGATGACCAACGCCCATGTGGTGGACGGCGCCGACGAAGTGCTGGTGACGCTGACCGACAAGCGCGAATTCAAGGCTCGCATCGTCGGTGCCGACAAGCGCACCGACGTGGCCGTGGTCAAGATCGAGGCCAGCGGCCTGCCGGCCGTGCGCATCGGTGACGTCAGCCGCCTGAAGGTGGGCGAATGGGTGATGGCCATCGGCTCGCCCTTCGGTCTCGACAACACCGTGACAGCCGGCATCGTCAGTGCCAAGCAGCGCGACACGGGCGACTACCTGCCCTTCATCCAGACCGACGTGGCGGTCAACCCGGGCAACTCGGGCGGGCCACTGATCAACATGCGCGGTGAGGTGGTGGGCATCAACAGCCAGATCTACTCGCGCTCCGGCGGCTTCATGGGCATTTCGTTTGCCATCCCGATCGACGAGGCCATGCGCGTGAGCGAGCAATTGCGCGCCAGCGGTCGCGTCACGCGCGGCCGCATCGGGGTGCAGATCGATCAGGTGAGCAAGGAGGTGGCCGAGTCCATCGGCCTGGGCAAGCCGCAGGGCGCGCTGGTGCGTGGCGTCGAATCCGGCTCGCCGGCCGACAAGGCGGGCGTCGAGGCGGGCGACATCATCACCCGCTTCGATGGCCGGGTGATCGATAAAGCGTCCGATCTGCCGCGCCTGGTGGGCAACACCAAACCCGGCACGCGCAGCGCCCTCACGGTGTTCCGGCGCGGCCAGACGCGCGAGCTGAACATCACCATCGCCGAGCTGGAACCTGAGCAGACCGCGCGCCGACCCAGCCAGCGCGGCAGCGCCCCACCCAAGGCCTCTGAAGCCACCCAGGTGCTCGGCCTGACCGTCACCGAACTCACCGAAGCCCAGAAGAAGGAGCTGAAGGTGCGCCACGGCGTGCGCGTGGAAGCGGCCACCGACGCCGGTGCGCGCGCCGGCCTGCGCGAAGGCGACGTGATCCTGTCGGTCGGCAACGCCGAGGTCCGCAGTGTGCGGGACTTCGAGGCGGCGGTGGCCAAGGCCGAGCGCGGCAAACCCATCAGCATGCTGGTGCAGCGCGGCGAGCTGGTGCAGTTCGTGCTGGTCAGGCCTGGTCGCTGAGCCTGCCTGGGCCGGGGCATAACCCGAAACTGAGGTCGGGTATGGGGCTATTCGGGGTGCTGACGGCCACCCCGAGGCGGCAGGCCAGTCGGGCAGGCCGCCTGTGGCACCGAAGTTACATACGCGTTTGGATAGAATACGGGTCGGTCAAAGGTCGTGATTCGCATATGATCCGGCCGTCACACCGCCATGTGGGACGCGGTTGGATGATCCACCGGATTTCCACAAGCCGCTGAAAGTTGTTCAGAAATTATCCTGCAAATCATGTTGACAACCTGTTGATAAATATTCGTTGCAGCGTCACAACGTGGCGGAGATGAGATTCCGTATCGCTTGGCCGGGTGGTTTTTGCCTACAATGAAGTCCCAACCATCGCAGTTGCCATAGATTGTTGGTTTGAGGGCGCGCCGCATCACTGGCGCGCCCTTTTTTCATGTGCGCATCTCGGTAATTCAAATACTTGCCTTCTTTCGTTGATGGACCACATCAGAAATTTCTCAATCATTGCGCACATCGATCACGGCAAGTCCACGCTTGCCGATCGGCTCATCTCGCGTTGCGGCGGCCTGTCCGACCGTGAGATGAGCGAGCAGGTGCTGGACTCGATGGACATCGAGAAGGAGCGGGGGATAACCATCAAGGCCCAGACCGCCGCGCTGCACTACCAGGCGCGCGATGGCAGGGTCTACAACCTCAACCTGATCGACACCCCGGGCCATGTGGACTTCTCCTACGAGGTGTCGCGTTCGCTGTCGGCGTGCGAAGGGGCGCTGCTGGTGGTCGATGCCAGCCAGGGCGTGGAGGCGCAGACGGTGGCCAACTGCTACACCGCACTGGAGCTCGGCGTGGAAGTGCTGCCGGTGCTCAACAAGATGGACCTGCCGCAGGCCGACCCGGACAACGCCAAGGCCGAGATCGAGGACGTGATCGGCATCGATGCCAGCGAGGCCATCGCCATCTCGGCCAAGACCGGCATGGGCATCGACGACGTGCTGGAACAGATCGTCGCCAAGGTGCCGCCACCGCGCGGCCAGGCCCAGGCGCCGCTGCGCGCCATGATCATCGATTCCTGGTTTGACGCCTACGTCGGCGTGGTGATGCTGGTGCGCGTGGTCGACGGCCGACTGGCCAAGGGCGAGCGCTTCAAGATGATGGCCAGCGGCTCGGCCTATGAAGCCAACCAGCTCGGCGTGTTCACCCCGGCGCAGCAGGCGCGTGAGGTGCTGGAAGCGGGCGAGGTCGGCTACATCATCGCCGGCATCAAGGAGCTCAAGGCCGCCAAGGTGGGCGACACCATCACGCTGGAGAAGAAGCTGCCGGGCAACCTGGGCCCGGCCGACAGGCCGCTGCCGGGCTTCAAGGAAATCCAGCCGCAGGTGTTTGCCGGCCTGTACCCGACCGAGGCCAACCAGTACGACCAGCTGCGCGACGCGCTGGAAAAGCTCCAGCTCAACGACGCCTCGCTGCACTTCGAGCCGGAGGTCAGCCAGGCGCTGGGCTTCGGCTTTCGCTGTGGCTTTCTGGGTCTGCTGCACATGGAGATCGTGCAGGAGCGCCTGGAGCGCGAGTTCGATCAGGATCTGATCACCACCGCGCCCAGCGTGGTGTACGAGGTGGAAAAGGCCGACGGCGAGGTGATCCAGGTCGAGAACCCCTCGAAGATGCCCGACCAGGGCAAGATCCACGAGATCCGCGAGCCCATCGTCACGGTGCACCTGTACATGCCGCAGGACTATGTGGGTCCGGTGATGACGCTGGCCAACCAGAAGCGCGGCGTGCAGATCAACATGCAGTACCACGGCCGCCAGGTCATGCTGACCTACGAGCTGCCGCTGGGCGAGATCGTGCTCGACTTCTTCGATAAGCTCAAGAGCGTCAGCCGCGGCTATGCCTCGATGGACTACGAGTTCAAGGAATATCGCCCCTCCGACGTGGTCAAGGTCGACATCCTGCTCAACGGCGAAAAGGTCGATGCGCTGTCGATCATCGTGCACCGCAGTCAGGCGCAGTTCCGCGGCCGGGCGGTGGCGGCCAAGATGCGCGAGATCATCAGCCGCCAGCAGTTCGACGTGGCGATCCAGGCGGCCATTGGTGCCAACATCATCGCGCGCGAGAACATCAAGGCACTGCGCAAGAACGTGCTGGCAAAATGCTATGGGGGTGACATCACCCGCAAGCGCAAACTATTGGAAAAACAGAAGGCGGGCAAGAAGAGAATGAAGCAGATCGGTTCGGTCGAGGTGCCGCAGGAGGCATTCCTCGCCATCTTGCAGGTGGAGGACTGATGCCCTTGCTGACCGCCGTCATTCTGGCCGCCTTCGTGGCCTACGCCGCCGCCTGGTACGTCGGCATCCTTCAGGGCAACTTCGCGTTGCTGCTGCTGCTGGCCACGCTGGTGACCGGTGCGTACTGGCTGGGCGAGCGCTTCGTGTTTCTGCCGCGCCGTCGTGCCGCCGCCCAGGCCCTGGAGGCGCAGGCGGCCCAGCGCCGCAGCGAGCTGGCGGCCCAGGGCATCACCCAGGTGGACGAGGGCGAGCTGACCCAGGCGCGCGAGCGCGTGCTGGCCCAGCCCTGGTGGCTGGACTGGACGGCCGGCCTGTTCCCGGTGATCGCGGTGGTGTTTCTGCTGCGCTCGTTCGTGTTCGAGCCGTTCAAGATTCCCTCCGGCTCCATGGTGCCGACCCTGCTGGTGGGCGATCTGATTCTGGTGAACAAGTACACCTATGGCCTGAAGCTGCCGGTGATCCACACCCGCCTGACTCAGGGCCAGCCGGTGCAGCGCGGCGACGTGGTGGTGTTCCGCTATCCACCGCAGCCCAGCGTGGACTACATCAAGCGCGTGGTCGGCCTGCCCGGCGACGAGGTGGCCTACCTCAACAAGCAGCTCACCATCAATGGCCAGCCGGTGCCGCAGACGGCGGTGTCCGACTTCTTCGACGAACAGGCGATGGAATACTTCAAGCAGTTCGACGAACGCCTGGGCGTGACAAATCACCGGATCATCGTCGACGGGCGGCGTCCGGCTTTCGTGGGCGGGGCTTCGGACTTCGAATACAAGGACAATTGCCGCTATAGCGTCGAGGGTGTCCGCTGCAAGGTGCCGCCCGGGCATTACTTCATGATGGGCGACAACCGCGACAATTCGCTCGATTCGCGCTTCTGGGGCTTCGTGCCTGACGGCCACATCGTCGGCAAGGCGTTCTTCGTCTGGATGAACTTCGGCAACCTCAAGCGCATTGGCTCCTTCCATTGATCCTTTCCGACCCTTCGCGAGAAAAATGAAACATCAAGGTCCATCGTCCCAGCGTGGCATTTCCTTTTTCGGCCTGCTGTTCCTCGGCGTCGTGCTGGCGCTGCTGGCCATCGTCGGTGCCCGGGTGGTGCCCACGGCGTCCGAGTTCATGACGATCCAGAAGGCGGTCAAGAAAGCCGCCGCCGACGGCGACACCGTGCCCGCCGTGCGCGCCTCGTTCGACCGCACCGCCTCGGTGGACTACATCACCTCCATCTCCGGCAAGGACCTGGAGGTCACCAAGCAGGGCGACAAGGTGGTGGTCAACTTCGCCTACGACAAGGAAATCCCGCTGTTTGGTCCGGCCTACCTGCTGATCAAGTACCGTGGCTCCTCCGCGGGTGGCTACGACTGAGCGTCCGCCGACGTCCGCGCCCGGCTCGTCGGGTCGCGCACGTGCGCCCTGGAAGGCCCTGCAGGAGCGTCTGCAGTACCACTTTCGGGATGAGTCGCTGCTCGAGCGGGCGCTGACGCACCGCAGCTTCTCGGCCGACCACAACGAGCGCCTGGAGTTCCTGGGTGACTCGGTGCTGGGTCTGGGTGTGGCCCACATGCTTTACCAGGCGCTCGGCGGGGGTGCCGAAGGCGATCTGTCGCGCCTGCGCGCCCAGCTGGTGCGGCAGGACAGCCTGCATCAGCTGGCGCTCCACCTGGGTCTGCCGCCACTGTTGCGCCTGGGCGAGGGCGAGCTGCGCTCGGGCGGGCAGCGCCGGCCCTCGATCCTGGCCGACGCGCTGGAGGCCCTGATCGGCGCCGTCTACCTGGACGGCGGCCACGCGCCCGCCGACGCACTGGTGCGCCGGCTGTTCGAGCAGGTGGAGATTTCCCCCGCCATGTCGGCCGCCGCCAAGGACGCCAAGACCGCCTTGCAGGAATGGCTGCAGGCGCGCAAGATGCGCTTGCCCCAGTACGAGGTGGTGCGCGTGCTCGGCGCCGCGCACCGTCAGACCTTCGAGGTGCGGTGCCAGGTGGCCGAACAGAACCTGGAAGTGCTAGGGCAGGGCGCCTCGCGCCGTGCCGCCGAGCAGTGCGCCGCCGCGTCGATGCTGGAGCAACTCCAGAACCGTCCATGAATACTCCTGAAATCATAGCTGACGGCGCTGATCCAGAGCGCGCTGGAGCCCGATCTGGCACTCCATCCGCGCCCGATCCCGGGGCCAGCGTGCAGCGCTGCGGCCTGATCGCCATCGTCGGCAAGCCCAACGTCGGCAAGTCGACCCTGCTCAACGCCCTGGTGGGGCAGAAGATCAGCATCACCAGCCGCAAGGCGCAGACCACGCGCCACCGCATCACCGGCGTGCGCACGCTGACCGACGGGCAGGGCGGTGGCACGCAGTATGTGTTCGTCGACACCCCGGGCTTTCAGACCCGGCACAGCACGGCGCTCAACAAGTCGCTCAACAAGACGGTGCTGGGCGCCATCGACGGGGTGGATCTGGTGCTGTTCGTGGTCGAGGCCGGCAGCTTCACCCTGCAGGACGCCAAGGTGCTGTCGTTGCTCAAGCCCGGCACGCCGGCGCTGCTGGTGGCCAACAAGCTCGACAGCGTGCACCGCCGCGCCGAGATCGCGCCCTGGCTCAAGGGCATGCAGGAGCGCCACCCATTCGCCGAATTCGTGCCCATGTCGGCCAAGAACCCGCGCGACGTGGCGCGCCTGCTGGAGATCTGCGCCCGTTACCTGCCCGAGCAGCCCTGGTGGTACGGCGAAGACGAACTGACCGACCGCAGCGAAAAATTCCTGGCCAGCGAAACGGTGCGCGAAAAGCTGTTTCGCCTCACCGGCGACGAGCTGCCCTACACCTCCACCGTGGTGATCGAGCAGTTCAAGGAAGAAAAAAGCCGTGCCCACGGCCGCCTGCTGCGCATCGCCGCCACCATCGTGGTCGAGCGCGAAGGCCACAAGGCGATGGTCATCGGCCAGCAGGGCGAGCGCCTCAAGCGCATCGGCACCGAAGCGCGCCAGGAGCTCGAAAAGCTGCTGGACGCCAAGGTGTTCCTGGAAATCTGGGTCAAGGTGCGCTCCGGCTGGGCCGACGACGAGGCGCGCGTGCGCAGCTTCGGCTATGAATGACAGATGACGAATGACCTCGCCTGCGGCTTCGATGGCGAATGCGCGAATGGCCGGCCGTCGTCTGTCCGAAGTCAATCGTCATTGGCATGAAGCGCGTCGTTCACGAGCCCGGCTACGTGCTGCACCACTACGACTGGAGCGAATCCAGCCTGATCGTCGAGGCCTTCACGCGCGCGCACGGCCGCGTGGCCCTGGTGGCCAAGGGCGCCAAGCGGCCGTCGTCCAACTTCCGGCCGGTGCTGCTGCCGCTGCAGCCGCTGCTGCTGTCCTGGGGTGGTGACGGCGAGATCCGCACGCTCAAGGCGGCCGAGTGGGGCGGCGGGCAGGTGATGCCGCGCGGCGATGCGCTGCTGTCGGGCTTTTACGCCAACGAGCTGCTGCTGCGCCTGCTGGCGCGCGAGGATGCCCACCCGCGCCTGTTCGACGCCTATGCCGCCCTGGTGCATGCGCTGGCGGCGGGCGATGCCGAGCCGCTGGCGGCCGCCGCGCTGCGCGCCTTCGAGCTGCTGCTGCTGCGCGAAACCGGGCACCTGCCAGCGCTCGACGCCCAGACCCTGACCCTGGCGCCGCTGCAGGCGAGCGAGCCCTACCGGCTGGTGGCCGAAGGCGGCCTGCGCGCCGCCCACGCCGACGACGCGGCCTGGCTGCCGGGCCAGAGCTGGCGACGACTGGCCGCCTCCCTGGCGGACGAAGCCCCCTGGACCGCCACCCTGACGGTGGTGGTCGGCCTGCCGGGTGAACAGCGCGGCAGCCTGCGCCGCCAGCTTGGCGAGCTGCTCCATTACCATGGCGGCGGTGCCACGTTGCGCACGCGCCAGCTTCTGCAGGACGCCCAGCGCCTGATGGCGACCTGAGACGCGCAGCCACCGAGCCCGCCATGCCCACCCAGCTTTCCGTCAACGTCAACAAGGTCGCCCTGGTGCGCAACACGCGCCACCTGGGCATTCCCAGCGTCACCCGCGCCGCCCAGCTGTGCCTGCAGGCCGGCGCGCACGGCATCACCGTGCACCCGCGCCCGGACGCGCGCCACATTCGCGCCGACGACGTGCATGCGCTGGCGGCGCTGATGCGCGGCTGGCCGGGGCGTGAATTCAACATCGAGGGCAACCCGACGCAGAACCTGATGGACTTCATCCGCGCCGTGCGCCCGGCGCAGGCCACCTTCGTGCCCGACAGCGAAGACCAGTTCACCAGCGACCACGGCTGGGACCTGGCCGACGCCGGCGTGGCGGCCCGCCTGCGGCCGCTGATCGACGAATGCCAGGGCCTGGGCGTGCGCGTGAGCCTGTTCATGGACCCGCTGCCCGAACTGATGGCGGCCGCGCGCGCGGTCGGTGCCGAGCGCGTGGAGCTCTACACCGAGCCCTACGCCGCCGCCTGGGGCACGCCCGAACAAGGGCGCCAGCTGCAGCGCTACGCCGTCGCGGCGCAGGCGGCAGGCGACGCCGGCCTGGGCGTCAACGCCGGGCACGATCTGAACCTGCACAACCTGGGCACCTTCGTGGCGCGCGTGCCGGGGCTGCTGGAAGTGTCGATCGGCCACGCCTTCATCGCCGACGCGCTGGAGCGCGGCTACGCCGCCACCACCGAGGCCTACCTGAGCTGCATCGCCCAGGCCGGGCGCTCCTGAATGAATAGCTTGCGGCGCTTGCTGCATGCGCGTTGCAGGCGAATTCAAGCTTGATCCCATGATCCACGGCATCGGCACCGACATCTGCGACGTGCGCCGCATCCGCGCCAGCGTCGAGCGGCACGGCGAGCGCTTTGCGCAGAAGATCCTGAGCGAGGCCGAACTGGCCGTGTGGCGCCGCCGCAGCGCCCGCTGGCCCGAGCGCGGGCTGCGTTACCTGGCCACACGCTTTTCGGCCAAGGAAGCGTTTTCCAAGGCGGTCGGCCTGGGCATGCGCATGCCCATGCACTGGCGCCGCTGCGAAATCGCCAACCAGCCCAGCGGCCAGCCGTGCATCGTGTTGCACGGACCGCTGAAGGACTGGTTCGAGGCCCGGCACCTGGTGGCGCACATCAGCGTGAGCGACGAGAGCGACTACGCGGCCAGCTTCTGCGTGGTCGAGCGCCTGCCGCCGGTTCGTGAATGAAAAGCGGCTCTGGCGCGCTCCCGGCAAGCGCCAGAAGCTATGATAATTGTAGTCACCGAGCTTACCGAAAGGCCCCATGCAGCACGCCCCCCTGATCATCGACATCGCCGGCACCGCCCTGACCGAGGACGATGGTCGCCGCCTGGCGCACCCCCTGGTGGGCGGCCTGATCCTGTTTGCCCGCAACTGGCAGGATCGTGAACAGCTCGGCAGCCTGTGCGCCGAAGTCAGGCGCCTGCGGCCCGAACTGCTGATCTGCGTCGATCACGAAGGCGGGCGCGTGCAGCGCTTTCGCAGCGGCGGCTTCACCCACCTGCCGCCCATGCGCGCGCTGGGCGAGCTGTGGATGCAGGACGCCATGCGCGCGCAGGACGCGGCCAGCGCCTACGGCTACGTGCTGGGCGCCGAACTGCGCGCCTGCGGCGTCGATCTGTCGTTCACCCCGGTGCTGGACCTGGACTGGGGCCCCTCGGGGGTGATCGGCGACCGCGCTTTCCATGCCGACGCCCGCGTCGTCACCATGCTGGCCAAGAGCCTGGCGCACGGCCTGCGGCGTGCCGGCATGGCCTGCTGCGGCAAGCATTTCCCGGGGCATGGCTTCGTCGCCGCCGATTCGCACACCGCGTTGCCGCGCGACACGCGCACGCTCAAGGCCATCCTGGCCGCCGACGCCGCGCCCTACGGCTGGCTGAGCAGCGTGCTGGACGCGGTGATGGCCGCCCACGTCGTCTATCCGCGGGTGGACGCGCGGCCGGCCGGCTATTCGGCGCGCTGGCTGCAGGCGGTGCTGCGCGGGCGGCTGGGGTTTGGCGGCGCCATCTTCACCGACGACCTCAGCATGCAAGCCGCGCGCCACCTCGAAGGTCGCACCGTCACCCCGGTCGAGGCGGTGCTGGCCGCGCTCGACGCCGGCTGCGACCTGGCGCTGCTGTGCAACCAGTCGCTCGGTGGCGGCGCGGTGCTGGACGAAGTGATCGACGGCCTGGCGCGCGCCCAGGTTCAGGGCCGCTGGCAGCCGCGCGAGGCCAGCGCCGCGCGCTGCCAGGCGCTGCTGCCGCGCGAGCCGGCGCCCGACTGGGACGCGCTGATGCGCTCGCCCGCCTACCTGCACGCGCTGGCGCTGGTTCCCTGAGCCGCGCCGGGTGGGCGCCGCGGCTGGCCGCGCCGTGCGAGCAGCGCCGTCAGGCCGATGCGGCCCCGGGCCGCGCCAGCGCCGCATCGCGCAGCCGGCCGGCGGGGAAATCCACCGAAAACACCGACCCCTGTCCCGGCACGCTGGCGATGTGCAGGCGGGCGTCGTGGCGCTGCAGCACATGCTTGACGATGGCCAGGCCCAGGCCGGTGCCGCCGGTGTCGCGCGAGCGGCTGCGGTCGATGCGGTAGAAGCGCTCGGTCAGGCGCGGCAGATGCTCGGCGGCGATGCCGGGGCCGGTGTCGTGCACGGCAAAGCGCGCGCCGCCGTCCGGCAGGCGCTGCCATTGCACCGTGATGCGCCCGCCCGTCGGGGTGTAGCGCACCGCGTTGGTCACCAGGTTGGACAGCGCGCTTTGCAGCTCGGCCGGGTCACCCGCCAGCTCGCCCGCTGCGCGCAGCTCGTCCTGGGTCGGAAACACCAGCGTCTGGGGCGCGGCGCCAGCCGGTGTGAGCAGCGCCGACAGGGTGTGCGCCTCGTCCTCGCACGGGCGCAGCAGGGCGGCCACCGGCGTCCAGGTCTGAAAGCCGGGCAGGGGACTGCCTTCCAGGCGCGACAGCGTCAGCAGGTCCTGCACCAGGTGCTGCATGCGCTGGGCCTGCTGCGCCATCAGGCCCAGATAGCGCGCCCGCTCGGCCTCTGACAGCGGCAGCGACTGCATGGTTTCAATGAAGCCGGCCAGCACGGTCAGCGGGGTGCGGATCTCGTGTGACACGTTGGCCACGAAGTCGCGCCGCATGGCCTCGGCCTGCTCCAGCTGCGTGATGTCGCGCGACAGCAGCAGCCTGCGCCCTTCGCCGTAGGGGTGCAGGCGCACGGCCAGGCGTTGCGGCCGCTCGGGCGTGCTGGCGCGTGCGTTCAGCACCAGGTCCTGTGCGTCGTCCGGGCGCGCCAGGTAGGCGCTGAAGTTCGGATCGCGCAGCAGGTTGCCGATCTGCTGCTGCAGATCGCGCCCGGCGTCGAGGCCGAAATGCTGCGCCGCCGTTTGGTTGAACCATTCCATGTGACCCTGTGGATCCAGCAGCACCACGCCGTTGGGCGAAGCCTGCAGCGCCGCCAGGAACTCCTGCAGGCGTTGCCCGCTGGCCAGCGCCTGCTGCTCCTGCTGGCCCAGCCGCCGCCGCATGCGCGCTGCCGCCTCGCCCCACAGTCCGCGCAGCACGGGGGCACTGGACGCCGCACCGTCGCCGCGCAGCCAGCGGATCACGCGCTGCCCGCTCCAGGTTTCCCAGCCGAAGGCCAGCCAGGCGGCAAGCACCACGCCGCCGACCACCCCCCATGGGCCCAGCAGCAGCCCGCCCGCCGCGGCGCAGGCCAGCTGCAGCAGACTGAACATCAACACACGCCAGACCATGGGTTTGCAGCAATTCTGAAGAAATCGGGCTCCAGCGCAGGCGCATCAAGCGCCGGAAGCTATGGATTTGCTAGCGTCTGGCTGGGCCGTCAGCCGATAACCCGCGCCGCGCACGGTCTCGACCATGGTGGCGGCGTCGCCCAGGGCCTCGCGCAGGCGCTTGACGTGCACGTCCACGGTGCGCTCCTCGATGTAGACATGGTCGCCCCAGACCTTGTCGAGCAGCTGGCCGCGGCTGTGCACGCGCTCGGCGTTGCGCATCAGGTAGTGCAGCAGCTTGAACTCGGTGGGGCCGAGCTTGAGCGGCTGGCCCGCGTGGCTCACGCGGTGCGTGGCCGGGTCGAGCGAGAGCGCGCCGATGGCCACGCTCTCGCCGCTGTGCTCGGGCGCGCGCCGACGCAGCACGGCGCGGATGCGCGCGAGCATTTCCTGGGTGGAGAACGGCTTGGTGATGTAGTCGTCGGCGCCCGCGTCCAGGCCGGCGATCTTGTCTGGCTCGTCGCCGCGCGCGGTCAGCATGATGATGGGCACGGCGCGCGTGCGCGGGTGGCCGCGCCATTTGCGCGACAGCTCCAGGCCGCTTTGGCCCGGCAGCATCCAGTCGAGCAGGATCATGTCGGGCAGCACGGCATCGAGCTCGCGCTGGGCGCTGTCGCCGTCCTCGGCCCAGATGGGCGCGAAGCCGTTGTGGCGCAGGTTCACGGAAATCAGCTCGGCAATCGCCGGCTCGTCCTCGACGATCAGGATCGTGGGCAGCTTTCTCATTGGATGGTGGATTCGATGTCGGCGACGGGGCGGTGGCGCACGTCCTTGCCCTCGACGAGGTAGATGATGAGCTCGGCGATGTTCTTGGAATGGTCGCCGATGCGCTCTATGGCCTTGGCCAGGAACAGCAGATCGAGGCTGGCAGAGATGGTGCGCGCGTCCTCCATCATGTAGGTGATGAGCTTGCGCACGAAGCCGTCGAACTCGCGGTCGATGAGGTCGTCCTCCTTGAGGATGGCGACCGCGGCCTTCACGTCCAGGCGCGCGAACGAATCGAGCGCCTTGCGCAGCAGGCCCGAGGCCAGGTCGGCCGCCACGCGCAGGTCGGAGCTTGGCAGCGAGCGCGCCGCGCCGCTTTCGATGATGGAGCGCACCATGCGCGCCATGCGTGCGGCCTCGTCGCCCATGCGCTCGAGGTTGGCCGTGGCCTTGGAGAAGGCCATCAACAGGCGCAGGTCGCGCGCCGTGGGCTGGCGCCGCGCGATGATGGTGATGAGCTCGTGGTCGATGTCCACCTCCATCTGGTTGACGCGGCTTTCGATGGACTCGACCTGCGCGGCCGCCTCCAGGCTGAAGTGCGAGAGCGCGGAAATCGCCTCGCGGATCTGCGATTCGACCAGGCCCCCGAGCTCCATCACGCGGGCCGAGACCTGGTTGAGTTCGCTGTCGAACTGGGTGGAGAGATGTTTGTCTGTCATGGTGTTCTTTCTTGACTCCCTCGCCCCCTTGGGGGAGAGGGTGGGGGTGAGGGGGCGCAGCGCCTCTTGCCGAGACCCTCACCCCCGCCCTCTCCCGCACGCGGGAGAGGGAGTTCCGCTGTCAGCCAAAGCGGCCCGTGATGTAGTCTTCCGTTTCCTTGCGCTCGGGCTTGAAGAACATCTGCTCGGTGGCACCGAACTCCACGAGGTCACCCAGGTACATGTAGGCCGTGTAGTCGCTGCAGCGCGCTGCCTGCTGCATGTTGTGCGTGACGATGACGACGGTGTAGTCGTTCTTGAGCTCGGCGATCAGCTCCTCGATCTTGGCCGTGGAGATTGGGTCCAGCGCCGAGCAGGGTTCGTCGAGCAGCAGCACCTCGGGCAGCACGGCAATGCCGCGCGCGATGCACAGGCGCTGCTGTTGGCCGCCCGACAGGCCCGCGCCGCTTTGCGTGAGCTTGTCCTTGACCTCGTTCCACAGCGCGGCCTTTCTGAGCGCCCATTCGACGCGCTCGTCCATGTCGGATGCGTTCAGGTTCTCGAACAGCTTCACGCCGAAGGCGATGTTGTCGTAGATCGACATCGGGAACGGCGTGGGCTTCTGGAACACCATGCCGACCTTGGCACGGATCAGCGCCACGTCCTGCTTGGACTGCAGCAGGTTCTCGCCGTCCAGCACGATCTGGCCCTCGGCGCGCTGCTCGGGGTAGAGCTCGAACATGCGGTTGAAGGTGCGCAGGAGCGTGGACTTGCCGCAGCCCGATGGCCCGATGAAGGCCGTGACCTTCTTCTCGGGGATGTCCAGGTTGATGCCCTTGAGCGCGTGGAACTTGCCGTAATAGAAGTTCAGGTCACGCACCGCGATCTTGGAGGGCACGGCGGGGTGGGAGGTGGGGGGCATGAATGTCTTCCGGAAAAGAAGGGGTTACTTTTGACGGGTCAGCACGCGCGCCAGGATGTTCAGGCCCAGCACCGCGACGGTGATGAGGAACACGGCCGCCCAGGCGAGCTGTTGCCAGTTCTCGTAGGGGCTCATGGCGAACTTGAAGATGGTCACGGGCAGGTTGGCCAGCGGCTTGGACATGTCGCCGCTCCAGAACTGGTTGTTCAGCGCGGTGAACAAGAGCGGCGCAGTCTCGCCCGCGATGCGCGCCACGGCCAGCAGCACTCCGGTGATCACGCCGGCGCGGGCGGCGCGCAGCGTCACCATGGTGATGACCTTCCACTTCGGCGTGCCCAGGGCGTAGGCGGCCTCGCGCAGGCTGGCGGGCACGAGCAGCAGCATGTTCTCCGTCGTGCGGATGACCACGGGCACGACGATGAGCGCCAGGGCCACGACGCCGGCCCAGCCGGAGAAGCTCTTGAAGCGCACCACGACCACCGTGTAGACGAACAGGCCGATGACGATGGAGGGCGCCGACAGCAGGATGTCGTTGACGAAGCGCGTGGCCGGCGCCAGCCAGCCGCGCTTGCCATACTCGGCCAGGTAGATGCCGGCCAGAATGCCGACGGGCGTGCCCACGAAGGTGGCCAGCAGCACCATCATGAACGAGCCGTAGAGCGCGTTGGCCAGGCCGCCGGCCTCGTTGGGCGGGGGCGTCATCTCGGTGAACAGTGACAGCGACAGGCCACCCAGGCCCAGGCGCAGCGTCTCCCACAGAATCCACACCAGCCAGAACACGCCGAAGGCCATGGCGGCGAGCGACAGCGTCAGCGCCACCTGGTTCACGCGCTTGCGCGCCGCGTAGCGCCGGCCGCGTGCCTGCTCCAGTGCGGCCCGGCTCAGCAATTTTTGTGACGTGGTGGCGGCGTTCATGCGCGTGCTCCTTCGGCCTTCTGCAGGCGGCTCAGCAACAGCTTGGAGGCCGACAGCACCACGAAGGTGATGAAGAACAGCACCAGGCCCAGATAGATCAGCGACGCCTGGTGCAGGCCCTCGCCGGCCTCGGCGAACTCGTTGGCCAGGGCCGAGGTGATGCTGTTGGCGGCCTCGAACACCGACAGCGAGGCGAGCTGGTTCATGTTGCCAATCACAAAGGTCACGGCCATGGTCTCACCGAGGGCGCGGCCCAGGCCGAGCATGATGCCGCCGAGCACGCCGGCCTTGGTGTAGGGCAGGACGACCTTCCAGATCACCTCCCAGGTCGTGGCGCCCAGGCCGTAGGCCGATTCCTTGAGCAGCGCCGGAGTCACCTCGAACACATCGCGCATGACCGAGGCGATGAACGGAATGATCATGATCGCGAGGATGATGCCGGCCGACAGAATGCCTATGCCCACGGGCGGGCCAGAGACCAGCGCGCCCAGCCAGGGCACGCCCGAGAGCAGGCTCTGCAGCGGCTGCTGCACCCAGGTGGCCAGCAGCGGGCCGAACACCATCAGCCCCCACATGCCATAGACGATGGAGGGCACGGCGGCCAGCAGCTCGATGGCCGTGCCCAGCGGGCGCTTGAGCCAGGCCGGGGACAGCTCGGTGAGGAACAGGGCGATGCCGAAGCTCACGGGCACGGCGATGAAGAGGGCTATGGCCGAGGTGGCCAGCGTGCCGTAGATCATCACCAGGCCGCCGTAGTCGTTCTGCACGGGGTCCCAGGCGCTGCTCGTGAGAAAGCCCAGGCCATAGGTGGTGATGGAGGGCCACGCCCCCACCACGAGGGAAATCAATATGCCCAGCAGCGTGGCCAGCGTGAGCAATGCGGCCGATCGTGCGAGCCAGGCGAAGAGGCGGTCGGCCATGCTGTTGGAGAGCACCGGCCCGCGCGCGGGGGGCAGGGTCTGGCCGGAGCCGGACTGCCGCACCGGCTGCGGCATGGGGGGAGCGGTCAGCGCAATGGACACGGGAATGCCTTTGTGGTCTTGCATGGTGCGGCGGCGGGCACGATGGGGGCGCCCGCCGCCCGCGGATTATTTCAGTCTGTGCTTTGTCTTTACTCCCTCCCCCTTTGGGGGAGGGCAGGGGTGGGGGCCAGCGGCGCTTGGCTGAAAGCTGTCGTTCAGGCCGCGGCCCGAAAGCCCCCATCCCCGCCTTCCCCCAGAGGGGGAAGGAGCCATGCCAATAGCGCCTACTTCAGCGCCACCGGTGCCATCGGTGCGACCGGCTTGCCCGCGCCGTCCTTGATCTGGCCCCAGGACTTGTAGATCAGCTCCTTGACGCTGGCGGGCATGGGCACATAGTCCAGCGCGTCGGCCGTGGCGTCGCCGTTCTGGTAGGCCCATTCGAAGAACTTGAGCACCGTGGCCGCCTGCGCCGGCTTGTCCTGGTTCTTGTGCATCAGGATGTAGGTGGCGCTGGTGATGGGCCAGGAGGCATCGCCCGGCTTGTTGTTGAGCACCTGGTAGAACGAGCGCGACCAGTCCGCGCCCGCGGCCGCGGCCTTGAAGTTGGCGTCGCCCGGGCTCACGAACTTGCCGGCCGCGTTCTGCAGCTGCACGTAGTTCATCTTGTTCTGCTTGACGTAGGCGTACTCCACGTAGCCGATGGAGTTGGGCAGGCGGCCCACGAAGGCGGCCACGCCCTCGTTGCCCTTGCCGCCCGCGCCCGTGGGCCAGTTGACGGCCGTGCCCTCGCCGACCTTGGCCTTCCACTCGGGGTTGACCTGGCTCAGGTAGTTGGTGAAGGCGTTGGTCGTGCCCGAGCCGTCGGCGCGGCGCACGGGGGCTATCGTTGCGTCGGGCAGCTTGACGCCGGGGTTGAGCGCGGTGATCGCCGGGTCATTCCACTTGGTGATCTTGCCCAGGTAGATGTCGCCGAGCACGGCGCCCGAGAGCTTGAGCTCGCCGGCCTTGATGCCCGCGATGTTGACCACCGGAATCACGCCACCGACCACGGTGGGGAACTGCAGCAGGCCCTTCTTGGCCAGTTCCTCATCGGTCAGCGGGGCGTCGGAGGCGCCGAAGTCCACGGTCTTGGCATCGATCTGCTTGACGCCCGCGCTCGAGCCCACAGACTGGTAGTTGATCTTCACGCCGGTGGCCTTGTGGTAGTCGGCCGCCCACTTGGAGTACAGCGGCGCGGGAAAGCTGGCGCCGGCGCCGGTGGCCTCCAGCTGGGCCCACGCGGGAGCGATGACGGCGGCCGCAAGCACGCTGCCCATCAGCGCGCGGATTGCAAGTTGATTCATTGGTTCAGACCTTCAGAGTGTTGAAACAGACCACGCCTTGAACTCTAGAAAGCTTGTGTGACGGCGCTGTGACAGCCCTGACAGCCCTGACAGCCCTGGCGGGGCTGGTCGCACCCTGGCCGCCGCTTGTCCGTGACGCCAGAAGGCCTGCTGGAGCGAACTTTCGGGGTTCGCGACGATCAGGGGTAACATGACACGCATGTTCTTTCACTCCCTGCCTCCACCCGCTCCGGTCAGCGGCGGCGCCGACGGTCTGCTGGCGCGCGTGCTGGGCGCGCTGGTGTGGCTGATGCTGGCCGCGCTGGGGGCGGTGTTTGCCCTCAGTCTGCTGATCTGGCTGGTGGTGATGGTGGTGGTCAGCCTGGTGGGCAGCCTGTTCACCGGCCGGCCGGCCACGGTGACCCTGCTGTGGCGCCGCTACCGCGACATGACGCGCGAGGTGACGCGCAGCCGCTGGTCGCCGTCGCCCGCCAGCAGCACGCCGCGCGCCGACGCGGCCCAGGCCACCGGCGCCGCCAGTGCCCAGACGTCGGTGCAGGACGTGTCGTGGCGCGAGGTACCGGCCGCGCCGGCCGCCGACGGCGACGTGCCGGGGCGCTGAAACCCCTCCACCGTTGCTACATTAACAATAGCTGCCTGCGCTTTCCGGGTAAGCGCTGGATGCCGATCTGACCACGATTCGGCCGGTCAGAAGGCGGGCATGAGAGGCCCGCCCACAGCTGTTCAGGCCTCGTGGCGCAGCGCCGGGAACAGGATCACGTCACGGATGCTCTGGCTGTCGGTCAGCAGCATCATGAAGCGGTCGATGCCGACGCCGCAGCCGCCGGTGGGCGGCATGCCGTATTCCAGCGCGCGGATGAAGTCCTGGTCGAAGTACATCGCCTCTTCGTCGCCCGCGTCCTTGGCGCTGGCCTGGGCGGCAAAGCGGGCCGCCTGGTCTTCGGCGTCGTTCAGCTCGGAAAAACCGTTGGCCATCTCGCGGCCGGTGATGTAGAGCTCGAAGCGCTCGGTCACCTCGGGCCGCTGGTCGTTGGCGCGCGCCAGCGGGCTGATCTCGGTCGGGTGCTCCATGATGAAGGTGGGCTGCCACAGGTGCTGCTCCACCTCTTCCTCGAAGTACATCACCTGCAGGCTGGCCAGGCTGCGCTGGCTCAGGCGGTCCTTGTCCTCGCTCAGGCCGAGCTTTTTCAGGCGTCGGATCAGCTCGGCCGCATCGTCGACGTGGGCGCCGATGTCGGTGTGCGTGTGCAGCGCCTGACGGATGGTCATGCGCTGGAACGGCTGGCTCAGGTCCACCGCCCGACCCTGGTAGCTCAGTTGCAGCGAGCCGGTGGCCTGTTGCGCGGTGTCGCGCAGCAGCGCCTCGGTGAAGTCCATCAGGTCCTGGTAGTTCCAGTACGCGGCGTAGAACTCCATCATCGTGAACTCGGGGTTGTGCCGCACGCTGATGCCTTCGTTGCGAAAGCTGCGGTTGATCTCGAACACGCGCTCGAAGCCGCCCACGATCAGGCGCTTCAAGTACAGCTCGGGCGCGATGCGCAGGAACATCTGCTGGTCCAGCGCGTTGTGGTGCGTCACGAAGGGCTTGGCGTTGGCACCGCCGGGGATGGGGTGGAGCATGGGCGTTTCCACCTCCATGAAGCCGTGCCCTGTCATGAAGGCGCGCATCGCCGACAGGGTGGCGCTGCGGGCAGCAAAGCGGGTGCGCGCCTCGCCGTCCATGATCAGGTCGACGTAGCGCTGACGGTACTTCAGCTCCTGATCCTGCACGCCGTGGAACTTGTCGGGCAGCGGGCGCAGGCTCTTGGTCAGCAGGCGGATGCGCGTGGCGTGGATCGACAGCTCGCCGGTGCGGGTCTTGAACAGGTGGCCCTCGCAGGCCACGATGTCGCCCAGGTCCCAGTGCTTGAAGGCCTCGTAATCGGCCTCGCCGACGGCTTCGCGCGCGACGTAGATCTGGATGCGGCCGGTGGCGTCCTGCAAGGTGGCAAAACTGGCCTTGCCCATCACGCGCTTGAGCATCATGCGCCCGGCCACGCTGGCGTGCCGCTGGCGGCCGGCCGCCAGGTCGGCCTCGAATACTTCCTTTTCGATAGCGCCGTGCGCTTGCTGGAGCTGCGAGGCGCGGTCTTTTGGCTTGAAGTCATTGGGAAAGGCCACGGCCCCGCCGGCGGCCTGCACGGCGCGGATGGCGCGCAGCTTGTCGCGCCGCTCGGCGATCAGCTTGTTTTCGTCGTGTTCGGAAGCGGCGGCTTGCAGGTCGGCGGGCGCTGCGGGCTGGTTCATGGCGTGTCGGGCAGGGCTGGGGCGCGAGCAGGGCATGGGCGGCAGCGATAATTCGCCGCGACCCTTGCCGATGTCGAGGGAAACTGTCTATTTTAGGCGCGCGCCGCCCGTGACCCTGCCGCTGACCCGTTTCCGCCCGTCGACCCCGCGCACCCCTGCCGGCGCCTGCCCGCGGGCGCCGGCGGGCCTGGGAGCGCCGCGGTGAAGGCCGCCTCCGGCTCGCAGCCGTCGCTGACCCGGGCCACGCTCACCCTGTTGGGCGGCGGCGCGCTGGCGCAGCTGCTGCCGCTGCTGCTGGGGCCGTTCATCGCCCGCCTGTTCACGCCCGAAGCGTTCGGCCTGTACACCCAGTTTGCCACCGTGGCGGCGGCGCTGGCGGTGGCCGCCAGTCTGCGCTATGAGCAGGCGCTGCCGCTGGCACGCAGCGACGACGAGGCGCGCGCGCTGCTGGCGCTGGCGCTGCGACTGCTGCTGGCGGCGGTGCTGCTGGGCGTGCCGCTGGGCTGGGCGCTGCACGCGCTGGGCGCCTTGCCGCTGGCGGTGCTGCTGGCGCCGGCGCTGGCCACGGCCGGCCTGCTGCAGGTGCTGATGCTGTGGGCCAATCGGGCCCAGCGTTTCGGTGCCCTGGCCACCAGCCGGGTGCTGCACTACGGCGGCGCGGCGGCGCTGCAACTGGTGCTGGGCTGGGCCCTGTGGCGCGGCGCGGCCAGCGGGGCCGAGGGCGCCTGGGCGCTGGCGCTGGCTCCGCTGCTGGCGCAGCTGCTGGCCTGCGGCGGGCTGTGGCGGCCCGCGCCGGCCGGCGGCTGGCGGGCGCTGCTGGTGCCGGCGTCGGCCGCGCTGCGCACGCAGATGCGGACGGTGGCGCGGCAGCAGCGCGACTTTGCTCTCATCAACACGCCGCACGCCCTGCTGGGCCTGCTGCAGGACGCGCTGGCGGTGGCGCTGCTGGTGGCCTGGTCGGGCGAGGCGGCGGCCGGCTTCTGGGGCCTGGCGCTGCGCTACCTGAAGGCGCCGGCCACGCTGGTGGGGGGGGCGGTGTCGCAGGCGCTGTACCCGCGCCTGGCGGCGGCCCGGGCCGACGACGCGCGTCGCCTGGTGCGCCGGCTGATGGCCCTGCTGGGGGCGCTGGCCCTGGGGCTGATGGCGCTGCTGCTGCTGGCCGGGCCGTGGCTGTTCGAGCGCGTGTTCGGCCCGCCCTGGCGCGAGGCGGGCGAGCTGGCGCGTGCGCTGGCGCCCTACATCGCGGCGCATTTCGTTGCCGCGCCGCTGGCGGTGGTGACCATGGCCTGGCGCGCCCAGCGCTGGGCGTTTCGGCTGGCGCTGCTGGGTCAGCTGGCGCTTCTGGCCGCGCTGGCGCTGGGTCTGCGCCAGGGGGGGCTGCTGGGCGGCGCCTGGGCGGTTTCGGCAGTGATGCTGCCGTACTTCGGCTGGTACTTCTGGCGCCTGGCCGGCTGGCGCGACATTCCATCGCCCCCGGGCGTGCCGCCGCGCGAGGGTGCCCCATGATCGCGCTGCGTGCCGCGCTCAACCGTCTGCGCCGCCGGCTGTGGCGGCTGCTGTTTCACCGCATGCTGTTCGGCGAAGCCAGTGCCGGCGTGCTGCGCCCGGCCACGCGACTGTCGCCCACGGTGTGCATCGAGCACGAGCCGACGCTGACGCTGGCCGACGACGTGTTCATCGGCCATTTCTGCTTCATCGAGGCCAGTGGCGGCGTGCGCATCGGTGGCGGCACGCAGGTGACCAACTTCGTCAGCATCGTCAGCCACAGCACGCACCGCGCGCTGCGGGTGGCGGCCGGGTTGTCGGGCGCGCCGCTGGAGGCGGCGGTGCGGCGCGCGCCGATCGTGATCGGTGAACGCTGCTTCATCGGCCCGCACAGCACCATCGAGGCCGGCACCACGCTCGGCCACGGCACGCTGGTGGCGGCGCACAGCCGGGTGCGTGGGGTGTTTCCGGACTTCGCCGTGCTGGCCGGCAGTCCGGCGCAGGTGGTGGGCGACACGCGCGCGGCCGACGAGCGCTGGCTGGCGGCCCATCCCGAACTGCTGGCGGCGTATCGGCGCTGGCGCCAGGGGCTGGCGCAGTGACGGCGCCGCATCTGGGCCTTCTGGGCGACGCCAGCAGCGTGCACGTGCAGCGCTGGGCGCGTGAGATGCGCGCGCGCGGCTGGCGCGTGTCGCTGGTGACGGCGCGGCCGGCGCCCATCGAGGGCGTGTCGCAGATCGTGTTGCGCCCGGTGCGGCGCGCCAGCGACTGGCTGTGGCGCGTGGGCGAGGCGCGGCGCGCGCTGACCCAGTTGCAGCCCGACCTGGTGCATGCGCACTACGTCACCTCCTACGGCTACCTGGCGGCGCGCGCCGGCCTGCAACCGCTGGTGCTCACGGCCTGGGGCAGTGACCTGCTGGTCACGCCGCGACAGAGCGCGCTCAAGCGCTGGCTGACGGCCTGGAGCCTGCGCCGCGCACGCCTGGTGACGGGCGACTCGCGCGACTTGCTGGCTGCGGCGCGGGCGCTGGCGCCGGGTGTGCCGACCCAGCTGGTGCACTGGGGCGTGGAGCGCAGCCGCTTCGCACCCGTGCCCTGGGCCGACAAGCCGGCGGCCGAGGCCGTGAGCCCGCGCAACTGGGAGCCCAACTACCGCATCGACGTCGTGCTGCGCGCGCTGGCGCAGGTGCGCGCCGTGCGCCCGGAAGCGCGCCTGCACCTGCTGGGCGGTGGCCCGCTGGAGGCCGATCTGCGCGCCCTGACCGGACAGCTGGGGCTGCAGGACGCGGTGCGCCTGCACGGCCGGCTCGACGACGCCGGCATGGCCGCGGTGCTGGCGCGCTGCAAGCTGTCGATCAGCGTGCCCGAGAGCGACGCCACCTCGGTGTCGGTGCTGGAGAGCATGGCCTGCGGCCTGGCGGTGATCGCCAGCGACCTGCCGGCCAACCGCGACTGGCTGGCGCCCGAGGCGCTGGTGGCGGCCGGCGACGTGGCGGCGCTGGCGGCGCGCTGGCTGGCGCTGCTGCAGGACGACGGCCGCGCCGCGGCGCTGGGCGCGGCCAACGCCGAACGCATCGCGCGCGACGGGGATCGGCGCGTGCAGATGGACGCCATCGACGCCGCCTGCCGGCGCCTGCTGCAGGAGGCCGGCCGATGACGCAGGATCTGGCCACGCCGCCGCTGCCGCAGCTGCTGACGCCGGGCGAGGCCGGGCTGGTGAGCGTGGTGGCACCGTGCCGCAACGAGCGGGCCCACATCGACGCGTTCTGCGACTCGGCGCTGGCCCAGCGCCTGCCCGAAGGCTGGCGCATGGAGCTGCTGGTGGCCGACGGCGCCAGCGACGACGGCACGCGCGCGCGGCTGGCCGAGCGCGCCGCCGCCGATGCCCGGCTGCGCCTGCTGGACAACCCGCGGCGCATCGTCTCCAGCGGTCTGAACGCCTGCCTGGCGCAGGCGCGCGGGCAGGTGATCGTGCGCATGGACATCCACACCCGGTTCGCCCCCGACTATGTCGCCGAATGCATCGCCGCGCTGGCGCGCAGCGGTGCCGACAACGTGGGCGGCCCCTGGGTGGCGCGCGGGCAGGGCGGCTGGGGGCGGGCCATCGCGGCGGCGTTTCAGAGCCGCTGGGTGGTGGGCGGGGCGCGCTCGCGCGATGCGGCGTTCGAAGGCGAGGTCGATACCGTCTACCTGGGCTGCTGGCCACGCGCGAGCCTGGCGCGCGTCGGCGGCTTTGACGAAACCCTGGTGCGCAACCAGGACGACGAGCACAACCTGCGCCTGCGGCTGGCCGGTGGTCGCATCTGGCAGAGCCGGCGCATTCACTCCAGCTACCGGCCGCGCGATTCGCTGCGCCAGCTCTTCGAGCAGCAGATGCAATACGGCTACTGGCGCCCCTTCGTGCTGCGCAAGCACCGGCAGGCGGGCTCGGTGCGGCAGCTCGTTCCTATGGTTTTTGTAGCTGCTGGCGCTTTCTGCGCGCTGCTTGCTCCGGTGTTTGATCTTGGTCTGAAGGCCTGGGCCGCGGCCTATGCCGCCTACCTGCTGGCGGCCAGCGCGCAGGCGGCGCACCAGGCCGGCGAGGCGCGTCTGGCGTGGCGGCTGCCGTGGGTGATCGCCGCCTACCACCTGGGCTATGGCCTGGGCAGCTGGCGCGGCGTCTGGGGCCTGTGGCGCCGGCGCGCCGCCCCGCAGGCGGCGACCCGCCTGACACGCTGACACAGGCGCCGTGGCGCGCAGCGCAGACAATAGCGGCTTCATGAGCGTTTCCGAAAGCTTTCTTCCCTTTGCCCGCCCCGACATCGGTGAGGCCGAAATCGACGCCGTGGCGCGCGCGCTGCGCTCCGGCTGGGTCACCACCGGGCCCGAGACGCGCGCCTTCGAGCAGGAGTTCGCCGCTTTCCTGGGCGGCGGCGTGCAGGCGATCGCCGTCAATTCCGCCACCGCCGGCCTGCACCTGGCGCTGGAGGCGATCGGCATCGGCCCGGGCGACGAGGTGATCGCCCCCACGCTGACCTTCACCGCCACCGTCGAGGTGGCGCGCTACCTGGGCGCCGACGCGGTGCTGGTGGACGTCGATCCGGTCACCCTGAACATCGATCCGGCCGCCATCGAGGCCGCCATCACGCCGCGCACGCGCGCCATCCTGCCGGTGCACTACGGCGGCCTGGCCTGCGACATGGCGGCCATTCACGCGATCGCGCGTCGCTACGGCCTGCAGGTGGTCGAGGACGCGGCGCACGCGCTGCCCGCCAGCTGCGGCGGCACGCCGGTGGGGCAGTTGCCTAGCGCGGCAACGGTGTTCAGCTTCTACGCCAACAAGACCATGACCACCGGCGAGGGCGGCATGGTGGTGACGCGCGACGAAGCGCTGGCCGCGCGCATGCGCGTGATGCGCCTGCACGGCATCAGCCGCGACGCCTTCGACCGCTTCACCAGCCGCACGCCGGCCTGGTATTACGAGGTGGTGGCGCCGGGCTTCAAGTACAACCTGACCGACCTCGCCGCCGCGCTCGGGCGCGTGCAACTGGCGCGCCTGCCGGCCTTCGTGCAACGGCGCCAGCAGCTGGCGGCACGTTACCTGCGCGAGCTGGCCGGGCTGCCGCTGGTGCTGCCGCCCCAGGCGCCGGCCGGCGACACGCACGCCTGGCACCTGTTCGTGCTGCGCCTGGCCGACACCGCGCGGGTGACGCGCGACGAGGTGGTGCAGGCGCTGGCGGACGCCGGCATCGGCACCAGCGTGCATTTCGTGCCGCTGCACCGCCAGCCCTACTGGCGCGACCGCTATGCGCTCAGGCCGCAGGATTTTCCGGTGGCCGAGGCGGCCTACCAGCGCATGCTCAGCGTGCCTCTGTTCACCGCCATGAGCGATGCGGAGCAGGGGCGCGTGATCGCGGCGCTGAGGGCCTGCCTGCAATGACGCCGGCCCGCCTGGCTGCTTCGCCCTGGCCCTGGTTTGGCTGGAGCGCGCGCGCCTGGGCGCGGCCCTGGCGTGCGTTCGTGCGCGACTTCGCCGGCTGGCAGGGCGAGTGCGGGCTGGAGCTCGGCGCCGGTCCGCGCTCGGCGCTGGCGCCGTTGATGCTGAGCCTGGTGCGGCAGGTGGAATGCTCGGCCCAGGACGCGGCCAGCCTGCCGGTCATCGAGGCGCGCCACCGCGACCTTCTGGCACCGCAGGACGCCGCCCGCATCGCCCACGGCGTGCGAGATCTGCGGGCGCTGCACGGGCAATGGGACCTGATCGTCATGAAGTCGGTGCTGGGCGGCGTGCACCGGCTGGGCCGCTCCTCGCTGGCCGACGTGCACACCACCCTGGAGCAACTGGTGGCCCGGCACCTGCGCCCGGGCGGCCTGCTGGTGACGCTGGACAACGGGCGCACCGCGCTGGAGCCGCTGTGGTCGCGCTTTGGCGCGCGCCGCAACGGCTGGCGCTTTTTCACGCGCGACGAGTTCCCGCCGGCGACGGCGGCGTACGGCTTCGGCCTGCTGGGCAGCTTCTCGGCCGCCACCCGCCTGGGTCGGCCGGGGCGCTGGAGCGACGACGCGCTGTACGGCGCCGATCTGTTGCTGTCGCCCTGGGTGCGGCGCCACGCCGTGCTGCTGCACGTCTACCGCAAGCCGGCATGAGCACCACGAGCACCGACGCCGCCAAGCGCGTGTTCGACCTGGCCCTGGCGTTGCCGGCCCTGCTGCTGGCGCTGCCGCTGATGGCCGCCATCGCGCTGTGGGTGCGGCTCGACTCGCCCGGGCCGGCGTGGTTCCGACAGGCGCGTGTGGGGCGCGGCGGGCGGCTGTTTCGCATCCACAAGTTCCGCACCATGCAGGTGCAGGCCGTGGCCGGCGGGCCCCTGATCACCGTGGCCGGCGACGCCCGCGTGACGCGGGCCGGGCGCTGGCTGCGACGCACCAAGCTGGATGAGCTGCCGCAGTTGCTGGATGTGGTTCGCGGCGACATGAGCCTGGTCGGCCCGCGCCCCGAGGTGCCGCGCTACATGGCGCTGTACCCGGACGAGGCGCGGCGCCTGATCCTGTCGGTGCGCCCTGGCCTGACCGACCGGGCGTCGATCGAATTTCGGGACGAAGAGCGGCTGCTGGCCGCCGCCAGCGATCCCGAGCGTGCCTACGTCGAGCAGGTCATGCCGATCAAGCAGCGCTACTACCTGGACTACGTGGCGCAGCGCAGCCTGACCGGCGATGTGGGCATTCTGTGGCACACGCTGCGGGCCGTGCTGCGGCGTCCGGATTCCAGATGAAATCGGCCTTTGACGCCCGTCTGTCATGCGCCGCAAGCTATAAAAAGAATAGTATCCGGAAGCCTCAGCGGGGCGCGCCGCCGATGCCGGTGCGGCTCAGCAGATCGACCACCAGCTCCAGCCGCAGCAGGGGACTGTCCAGGCTCATCAGGTGCTGACGCGTGGCGGTGGGCAGCGGCAGCAGCTCGCACCAGCGGTTGGCCACCCAGCCGCAGTCGTCGTAGTCCAGCGCGTCGCCGCCGGGCAGCCGCAGGCCCTGGGGTTGCTGGCGCAGGGTGTCGTGCGCGCGGCGCAGGGTGCGGGCGGCGGCCTGCAGGTCGTCCGGAATGGTCACCACCGGGTCGGGCGGCAGCAGGCTGACGTCGGCCACCCACAGGCCATGGCGCAGCTGGTGCGGCTGGTCGATGCGAAAGCGCTGTTCGCCCTGGCATTCGATCAGCATCAGCCCCGGCTGCGGTTGCGTCAGCGTGCGCACATGCGCCAGCGTGCCGACCGGCTGCAGCCGCTCCTGCGGTGCGCCCGGGGTGCGCACTTCCTGACCCTGCGCCAGCGCCACCACGCCGAACGGCGCGCCGGCGCGCTGGCAGCGCCCGATCATGTCCAGGTAGCGCACCTCGAACACCCGCAGCGGCAGCCAGCCGCCCGGAAACAGCACGGTGTCGAGCGGAAACAGCGGCAGGCTGGTGAGGGTGAGCGGAGCGTCGGCCATGGGGCAGGGTGGTCGACCGGCGCCGCGGGGCGGGCGGACGGCGGCCGCTATCATCGCACGCGGGGATCGGCGTGCGATGGGCCTGGACGCCAGGCCGTGCCGATCCCGTGGCCGTCGCCCCGCATGCTCTACACGATCTTTTCCTTTCTGCTCGAAATCGGCGTCACCCTGGTCGGGGGCGCCTGCCTGCTGCGGCTTTACATGCGCTGGCGGCGCATGAGCTTCGACAACCCGGTGGGCCAGTTCGTGCTGGCGCTGTCGGACTGGCTGGTGCAGCCGCTGCAGCGCGTGGTGCCGCCCGCCGGCGGGCTGGACGTGGCCAGTCTGCTGGCTGCCTGGCTGCTCAAGCTGGTGCAGTACGCGCTGCTGATGGCGCTGCTGGAGCTGCCGCGCTGGGGTCTGCTGCCGGTGCTGGCGCTGCTGGGCACGGCCCGGCTGGCGGTGTCGGTGTCGACGGCGCTGGTGATCATCGCGGCCGTGCTGTCGTGGACCGGCCAGCGCAGCCGGGCGCACGACGTGTTCGAGCGCCTGTGCGCGCCGCTGCTGGCGCCGATCCGCCGCCGCATCCGGCTGGTCGGTGGGGTGGATCTGTCGCCGCTGCTGCTGATCGTGCTGCTGCAGGTGCTGGGCATCGTGCTCAGCTCGTTGCAGTCGGGCCTGCTGGGTCCGGGGGTGCCGGCGCTGGCTGGCTGATGCGGCTGCGCGTTCACATGCATGACCCAAGGGTCATTTTGAACGCGAGCTCGCATGAGGCGCTGCCCGCTCGGCCCTGCGGCCCGCTGGCCGGTTCTGCCACCACCCCGAATTGCTATCAATGTGATAGCTTTCGGCGTTGCACCCATGGGCGCCGCAGCCTGTTTTTTTACTCAACGGCGTCGGCCGGCTGGCGCTGCAGCATCGCCAGGATGGAGGCCACCTTCTGGCGCAGTTCGCGCCGGTCGCAGATGAAATCGACCGCGCCTTTCTGCTGCAGGAATTCGGCACGCTGAAAGCCTTCGGGCAGGGTCACGCGCACGGTGTTTTCGATCACGCGCGGGCCGGCAAAGCCGATCAGCGCCTTGGGCTCGGCGATCACCACGTCGCCGACGAAGGCGAAGCCGGCCGACACGCCGCCCATGGTCGGGTCGGTGAGCACGCTGATGTAGGGCAGGTCCTTCTTGGCCAGCTGGGTGAGGGCGGCGTTGGTCTTGGCCATCTGCATCAGGCTGAACAGGCCCTCCTGCATGCGCGCGCCGCCGGTGGCGGTAAAGCAGATGAAGGGCACTTTCTGCTCGATCGCAGTCTGCACGCCGCGCACGAAGCGTTCGCCCACCACGCTGCCCATGGAGCCGCCCATGAAGTCGAATTCGAACGCCGCCGCCACCACGCTGATGCTCCTGACGGCGCCGCCCATGACGACCAGGGCGTCGGTTTCGCCGGTGTTTTCCAGCGCCTCCTTCAGGCGCTCGGGGTACTTGCGGCTGTCCTTGAACTTCAGGGCGTCGACCGGCACCACCTCCTGCCCGATCTCGTAGCGACCCTCGCCGTCGAGGAAGGCGTTCAGGCGCTCGCGCGCGCCGATGCGGTGGTGGTGGCCGCAGTGCGGGCAGACGTTCTGGTTCTGCTCCAGGTCGGTCTTGTAGAGGACGGTGTCGCAGTCCGGGCACTTGATCCACAGCCCCTCGGGCATCTGGCGCCGCTCGGCGGCGTCGCTTTTCTGGATCTTGGGCGGGAGGAGTTTTTCGAGCCAGCTCATGGCGCTTTCCTTCTTGAGTGGCGCCGATTATGCGTCCAGCGCGGCGCGCATCGGGCGCAGAAAATCGGCCGCGGCGGCGGCCACGCGCTCGTGTGGCTGGTTTTCGATCTGCTGGATCAGCCGGCTGCCGATCACCACCGCGTCGGCCACCTGACCGATGGCGCGTGCGGTCTCGGCGTCGCGGATGCCGAAACCGACACCGACCGGAATGTGGACGTGCTGGCGGATGCGCGGCAGCATGGCGCCCACCTCGGCGGTGTCGAGCGCGCCCGAGCCGGTGACGCCCTTGAGCGAGACGTAGTACACGTAGCCGCTGGCGACTTCGGCCACCTGGCGCATGCGCGCTTCGGTGGAGGTGGGCGCCAGCAGGAAGATCAGGTCCAGCCCGGCGGCGCGCAGGCGGGCGGCGAAGTCACGGCATTCCTCGGGCGGGTAGTCGACGATCAGCACGCCATCGACGCCGGCGGCCGCCGCATCGCGGATGAAGGCGCCATCGCCGTGCTTCTGGTCGTAGCGTTCGACCGGGTTGGCGTAGCCCATCAGCACCACCGGGGTGTCGCCGTCCTTGGCGCGAAAGCTGCGCACCATGGCCAGCACCTGGCCCAGGCCGATGCCCAGCGCCAGGGCACGTTCGCCCGCCTTCTGGATCACCGCGCCGTCGGCGCTGGGGTCGGAAAACGGCACCCCCAGCTCGATCACGTCGGCGCCGGCGGCCACCATGGCGTGCATCACGGCGGGCGTGATGTCGGCGTACGGAAAACCGGCCGTGACGTAGGGAATGAGGGCCTTGCGGCCCCGGGCCTGCAGGGCTTCGAAGGTGGCGGCGATGCGGCTCATGCCCTGGCCCCCTTCACCACGTGGCCGCGCATGGAGGGGCGGTCGTAGAAGTCGGCGCCGTCGAGATCGGCCACGGTCCCGATGTCCTTGTCGCCCCGGCCCGACAGGCACACCAGAATGGATTGGTCGGGTCGCATGGTGGGCGCCAGCTTCATGGCGTGGGCGAAGGCGTGGCTGGACTCGAGCGCCGGGATGATGCCCTCGGTGCGGCACAGGTGGTGAAAGGCCGCCAGCGCCTCGGCGTCGGTGGCGCCGACGTATTCGGCGCGGCCGGTGTCTTTCAGCCAGGCGTGCTCGGGGCCGACGGCGGGGTAGTCCAGGCCGGCCGAGATGCTGTGCGTCTCGGTGATCTGGCCGTTGTCGTCCTGCAGGATATAGGTGCGGTTGCCGTGCAGCACGCCGGGGCTGCCGCGCTGCAGGCTGGCCGAGTGCTTGCCACTGTCGAGGCCCTGGCCGGCGGCTTCGACGCCGATCAGGCGCGTGTTTTCGAACGGGATGTAGGGGTGAAAAATGCCCATGGCGTTGCTGCCGCCGCCCACGCAGGCGAGCACGGCGTCGGGTTGCCGGGCCGCCATGTGCTGCTCGGCCAGCAGCTCGGGCATCTGCGTCAGGCATTCCTGGCCGATCACGCTCTGGAAGTCACGCACCATCATGGGGTAGGGGTGGGGGCCGGCGACGGTGCCGATGATGTAGAAGGTGTGGTCCACGTTGGCCACCCAGTCGCGCATGGCCTCGTTCAGCGCGTCCTTGAGCGTGCGGCTGCCGCTTTCCACCGGCACCACGGTGGCGCCCAGCAGCTTCATGCGGTAGACGTTGGGGCTCTGGCGCTTGACGTCTTCGCTGCCCATGTAGACCACGCACTGCAGCCCATAGCGCGCGCAGATGGTGGCCGTGGCCACGCCGTGCTGGCCGGCGCCGGTTTCGGCAATGATGCGCGGCTTGCCCATGCGCTTGGCCAGCATGGCCTGGCCGATCACGTTGTTGATCTTGTGCGCGCCGGTGTGGTTGAGGTCTTCGCGCTTGAGGTAGATCTGCGCGCCCCCCAGCTCACGGCTGGTGCGCGCGGCGTGGTAGATCGGCGAGGGGCGGCCCACGTAGTGCGCCAGCTCGTGGCGGAATTCGCGCTGGAATTCCGGGTCATGCTGGTACCTGGCGTAGGCGTCCCTCAGCTCGTTGATGGCGTAGGTCAGCGTCTCGCTGATGAAGCTGCCGCCGTAGCGGCCGAAATGCCCGCTGGCGTCGGGCTGGTGGTAGTCACTCATGTCGGGGGCGATCCTGCAAGGGCGGCGTCGGCCGCACGCACGGCGGCGACGAACTGAAAAATGCGGGCAGCGTCCTTGATGCCCTTCAGGGGCTGGCCGTCGGGGCCGACGGCTTCGACGCCGCTGGAGACGTCAACCGCGAGCGAGCGCCCGCGGCCGCGCAGCAGCCGCAGGCCATCGCCCACATTTGCAGGTGTCAACCCACCAGACAAGACGAGGTGAGCGGCGACGTTTGGAGGCAGCAGTGACCAATCGAATGTCTTTCCGCCGCCGCCGAAGCCCTCGACATGGGCGTCGAGCAGCAGGGCCTGTGCCGTGGCGAAGGCGTGGGCAAATTCTATCAAGTCGAACGCGCCGGCGGCGCCCGCAGGGATGCGCGCCGCGCGCCAGTACGGGCGCCCGCAGCGGGCCGCCACCCGGGCGCAGTCGGCGGCTGATTCATCACCATGAAATTGGAGTGTAGCGCCCGTCAGGAGCGCGCAATCAGCTATGATTTCTGAAGCATCGGCGTTGACGTAGAGCAGCACCGGCGTGACCATCGGCGGCAACCGGCGCGCCAGTTCGGCGGCGCGCCGGATGTCGACGTGGCGCGGGCTCCTGGGGTAGCGCACGAAGCCGATCGCATCCACTCCCGCGGCCACGGCGGCGTCCACGTCCTGCGCGCGCGTCAGGCCGCAGATCTTGATGCGGGTGCGCGCCCCGGCGAGCGCAAGGGAAACGGGTGTCATGATGGCAGCCAATCATAGGCCGGCGTGCGCTCGGGCAAGCCCCAGCGGGCGTCGTAGCGCGGACCGAGGAAATACAGTCCGTCGGGCGCAAACGTGGGCGCCGCCGCATCGCGGCTGCGCGCGGCCAGCACGCTGTCGATCCACTCGGGCGGGTGCAGGCCCTGGCCGATCGCCACCAGACAGCCCATCAGGTTGCGCACCATGTGGTGCAGGAAGGCGTTGGCCTCGAAGTCGAAGCGCCAGTAGGCGCCGCAGCGGCGGATGTCAATGCGCTGCAGCTGCTTGACGGGGGTCAGCGCCTGGCAGGCGCTGGCGCGAAACGACGAGAAGTCATGTTCGCCGATGAGTCGGTCGGCCGCGCGCCGCATCGCCACGCCATCCAGGGGCCGGAAGGCCCAGCCGACGCGCCCGCTCTCCAGGCTGGGGCGCACCGGCGCTTCCAGCACGACGTAGGCGTAGCGGCGCGCCAGCGCGCTGGCGCGCGCATGAAACTCCTGCGGCACCGGCTGCGCCCACTGCACGGCGATGTCGCGCGGCAGAAAGCGGTTGGTGCCGCGCACCCAGGAGAAAGCATCGCGCTCAAGCTCGGTGTCGAAATGCACCACCTGCATCAGGCCATGCACGCCGGCGTCGGTGCGGCCGGCGCACAGCGTGGCGATGGGGGAGGTGGCAAATGCGGTCAGCGCCGCCTCCAGCCGGTCCTGCACGGTCTGCCCGGTGGGTTGGCTTTGCCAGCCCTGGTAGGGGGTGCCGAGATAGCTGAGGCCGAGGGCGATTCTCACGATGGCGTGATTGTGGACGAAGCGTGGGCTCCAGGAGGGCTCCAAAAGGGCGCGGCGCCCATCGGGGCGCCGCGTTGCCGGAGTCCGGAGGCCAGGCCTCGGTGGGGACGGATCAGTCGAGCTCGGCCAGGAACCGCTCGGCCCGCATGCGCAGGCTGCCGGTGGCCTCGGCGATCACTTCCCTGACCAGCGTGCGCGCGCCCTCGGTATCGCCGATGGCGTGGAACTCCTGCGCCAGCGCCAGCTTGGTGGCCACCGGATCGTCGTCGGCATCGTCCGGTTGTTCGGTTTTCGGATCAACCCCGGAGCGAGAGTCCGGATCGATCGACAGGGCCTCCATGTCGAAGTCGATCATGCCAGCCTTGCTCGCCACATAGGGCTGAGCAACCGATGGCGGTTCGTCGTCGGCCTGCGTGGCAACCGCGGCAGCCAGGGCGGGGGCCACCGTGGTCGGCGTGTCTAGGTCGAGGTCGAAGTCGGGCAGCGCAATCGGCACGGGCTTGACTTCGGGCGCGGCAGCGATCGCGGGCTCCGGGCCGTGGTGACTCGGCATGGCGCTGGTGTTCCCCACGGACGGGGGGACCGACGTCACCGCGCTGGCACGCACCGGGGCGTCGTCCAGGTCGAGTTCCAGATCCAGCGGGATGCTCGAGCTGTCGGGCTTGGAATCGCGCTTGTCCTGCAATTGCGCCGTCTGTGGCTCGGTATCGGCACCGAACCGCGGCTGCGGTGTAGTGGCGGTGGCGGCGCTCCGCATCATGGGAACACCGCCCGGCTTGTAGAGGGGGTTGTCGGGATCGAGTTCGCTGCCGAGGCTGGCGATTGCCGCCCAGTCGGCACCTTCTCCCTTGACGTGGTTCCAGGCTTCCGAGGCGACCATTTCGAGGGCGCGGGCGTCGCGCCGTCTGGCATAGATCTCTGCCAGCTTGCGATGCACGCTGACCCGTCCAGGATGGGTGCGCAGTGCTTCTTTGAGGATTTCCTCGGCCTGCATGTCACGTCCGTAGGCCAGGTAGACGTCGGCCTCGGCCACGGGATCGACGTCGCCGGCTGCGTCGAGTTGACTGGGCGAATAGACCATGGACGAGCTGCTGCCCACCGACGGCCGACCCTCGCGCGTGTCGACGCGCTGTCCACCGCTGGCGCCGAAGAAGGAGTCGGGCTGCAAACGGCTCTCGATGAACGAGCTGTCCATTGTGGCGTCGCCCTTCTTGCTCTGGCGCCAGCGGTACACACCGAAGCCCGCCAGCAGGGCGATCAAACCTGCACCGGCGATAGGCAGCAGCGGGTTGTCGGTCAGCGCATCGAGGAAAGACGGCTCCTCACTCGCGGTGGTCGGCGGCACGGGAGCTGCCTGCGGCGCCGGAGCGGCAACTGGCGCTGTCACCGTTTCGGAGACGCCGGAAGCCGGAACCGCTGCAGGTTCTGCCATGGCGGCGGAGGCGGGTGCAGCCGGGACGGCCGAAGCCGCATCGGCCATTGTCGGTGCCGGTGCCGGTGCCGGCGCTGAAGCGACGCTGGCCGGTTCGGAGGCGCTGGCTGGCGTCGCAACGGTGGGCGCCGCCGGTTCGGCGGCGACGGAAGCCGCAGGTGCGGCGGGCGTCGCTGCGACGGGTGCGGCTGCGGGCGGAGTGCCGATGGGCAATTTCACGCCCGTCGAAGTCGCGCTGCCCGATGCGGCCTGCAGGCGCGCCAGCTCGCTGAGATTCTTGTTCAACTCGGCGACGCGATCGGATTGCTCCTGAGCCTGGCGGGACTGCGCCAGTTGTGACTCCGCTCCCGTTTGTGCGCCCTCGCGCGACAGCTTCAGGCGATCGGGGCTGGGCGCCGCCGCGCGGCTGTCCCGGACTTCAGGTTGCACCCCACCGGACGCACTGCCAGTGGCGGCCGTCGCCACGCGCGTGGCTCCGCTGCGCTGCGCCAGGCCAAGACGGTAGGCGTTGAAGTCCCGCGTCTGGGCAACGATGGCACGACGGGCGGCTTGCCGGGTGATTGCGCCTGCCTGCTCGACCGACGGCATCTGGAGCACGGTGCCTGCCCGCAGCAAATTGACGTTGCCGTTGATGAACGCATCGGGGTTGGTGCGCAGCATGGCGACCAGCATCTGATCAAGCGACACGCCCTCGATGGCATGCGCCCGCGCGATGCTGCCTGCGGTATCGCCACGCTGCACCGTCACGTTGGCGCCTTCACCGGTGGAGCTCACCGCCTGTCGTGGCGCCTCGGCGGGATGGATGTCGCGGCGTGGGCGCGAGCCCGCGTCCGCCGCCGCGACGGGCGGGAGGGGGGCCGCCCTGGGCGCATGCACCACGGCAGATGTCGGTGGCGCTGTGGCCTGCGAGGCGGTGACGGAGACCGGTGGAGGCGCACCACGACCCGGCGGATCCACCAGCAAGGTGTAGTCGCGCACTACGCGGCCATTGGCCCAATTGGCCTCGACCACGATGCTCAGGAAGGGTTCGTTGACGGTGCGTTCACCAGTCACCCGCAAGTAGGCTTGACCGCTGGCTCGCCGCTGCAGGCTCACGCGCGCCCCGGCCAGGGCGGCGGGGAAATCCACTCCGGCAGCGCGAAACGCTTCGGGTGAGCCGATGTTGGCCTTCAGCGTCGCGGCTTCTTCGGAAGAGATCTGCGGCACCTCGATCTCGGCTCTCAGGGGCTCACCGAGTGCCGAGCGGACCGTGATGGCACCCAGCGCCAGCGCTTGCGCGTCCAGGCTCACGCCGCACGTGGCAATGGCCACGGCCGAGGCCAGCACGCCTTTGCGCCAAGGTTGGCGAACGCTGTGACTTGAAGCAATCGACCCGAGCAAGGTCATAGCGGTCTTGTTCTGCATGTCTGGTGTTGGGCAGGCTGAGCCCGGCCGGAACGAATGTGGAAAACGACATTAACATCAACGTATTAGCCTGACAAGCTGAGGCACTGTCTAATCCTGCCTGTAGCGCCTCACTGCGGTGCAAGGGCACTGAGCTTGTTGCAATACGACAACGGGCAGCCCCCGTCCAGGGCCGCCCGCTGCGAGATCCGCGCCGCTCGTCAGTCCTGCAGCAGGATGCGCAACATGCGGCGCAGCGGCTCGGCCGCACCCCACAGCAGCTGGTCGCCGATGGTGAAGGCGCCCAGGTATTGCGGCCCCATGGCCATCTTGCGGATGCGACCCACCGGGATGGTCAGGGTGCCGGTGACGGCCACCGGGGTCAGATCGCGCAGGGTGGCGTCGCGGTTGTTGGGCACCACTTTCACCCAGTCGTTGTCGGCGGCGATCATGGCTTCGATGTCGGCCACCGGCACGTCCTTCCTGAGCTTGAAAGTCAGCGCCTGGCTGTGGCAGCGCATGGCGCCGATGCGCACGCAGTAGCCGTCCACCGGCACCGCCGGCGTGTCGAAGCCTTCGCCCTGGCCGAGGATCTTGTTGGTTTCGGCCATGCCCTTCCATTCTTCACGGCTCATGCCGTTGCCCAGATCCTTGTCGATCCAGGGGATCAGCGAGCCGCCCAGCGGCACGCCGAAGTTGGCTTTCTCGGCGTCGTCCAGCGCGCGCTGCTTGCCGATCACCTTGCGATCGATTTCCAGAATGGCGCTGGTCGGGTCGGACAGCAGGTCGCGCACCTCGTGGTTCAGGGTGCCGAACTGCGCCAGCAGCTCGCGCATGTGCTGCGCGCCACCACCGCTGGCGGCCTGGTAGGTCTGGGTGCTCATCCATTCGACCAGGCCGGCCTTGTAGAGCGCGCCCACGCCCATCAGCATGCAGCTGACGGTGCAGTTGCCACCGATCCAGTCGCGCCCGCCCTTGGCCAGCGCGTTCTGGATCACCGGCAGGTTGACCGGATCGAGCACGATGACGGCGTTCTTTTCCATCCGCAGGGCCGAGGCGGCGTCGATCCAGTGGCCCCCCCAGCCGGCGGCGCGCAGCTTGGGGTAGACCGCATGGGTGTAGTCGCCACCCTGGCAGGTGAGGATGATGTCGCACTTTTTCAGTGCTTCGATGTCGTGCGCGTCCTTCAGCTGGCGTTCGTTTCTGGCCTGGGCGGGCGCGGCGCCGCCGGCGTTGCTGGTGGAAAAGAAAATGGGCTCGATCAGGTCGAAGTCCCGCTCGGCCTGCATGCGGTCCATCAGGACCGAGCCGACCATGCCCCGCCAGCCGACGAGGCCAACAACGTTACCGGTTTTCATTTGCTTTGGCGCCTTTCAAACAAAGTGGATTTGCTCTGACCTGCCGGGCTCGTCTGGCTCCGGAGGCGGCGCGCACGACGAACCGAAGGCTGATCAGCCTTTTTTGGTGATCGTGGTTGTGCGGAACGTGGACACGCCAGCGGCCGGCGCGGTGGCCGGGCGGTGCAGATCGCGGGGATCGGGCGTGTGCATGGTGCGCAGATTCTAGCGCAGGCCGGCGCCGCTGCGGCGACTGCCCCTGCGCGGCACGCGGCACCTGCGGCGTGGGGGCGACAGTGGCTGGCCGGCGCCCGCGCCTGCGCGCGGAATCATGAACAAAATGGCAACTGGCGCTTACGCAGCAAGCGCCAGAAGCTATTCAAATGATAGCTTAGGAATGCTTTTGCGGTGCCGGCTGAACCCCGTTCGGCCCCTCGCTGACCGGCACCGCGGCGCGGCGGCGCTCAGGTGGTGGGCCGGGCGATCTTCAGTCCAGCGCCCGGACCACGGCCTCGCCCATCTCGCGCGTGCCCACACGGGTCGTGCCTTCGCTCCAGATGTCGGGCGTGCGCAGGCCCTGGGCCAGCACCTTCCTGACGGCGGCTTCGATGCGGTCGGCGGCTTCGGGCTGACCGAGCGAGAAGCGCAGCATCATGGCGGCCGAGAGGATGGTGGCCAGCGGGTTGGCCACGCCCTTGCCGGCGATGTCGGGGGCGCTGCCGTGGCTGGGCTCGTACAGGCCCTGCTTTTTGTCGTTCAGGCTGGCCGAGGGCAGCATGCCGATCGAGCCGGTGAGCATGGAGGCTTCGTCCGACAGGATGTCGCCGAACATGTTGCCGGTGACGATGACGTCGAACGCCTTGGGCGCCTTGACCATCTGCATGGCGGCGTTGTCCACGTACATGTGCGACAGCTCCACGTCCGGGTAGTCCTTGTGCACCTCGGTGACCACGTCCTTCCAGAGCTGGAAGGTTTCCAGCACGTTGGCCTTGTCGACGCTGGTCACGCGCCGCGAGCGCTGACGTGCCGCCTCGAAGGCCACGCGGGCGATGCGCTCGACTTCGGGGCGCGTGTAGCGCATGGTGTCGAAGGCTTCTTCGGCGCCCGGAAAGTGCCCATCGGGGGCCTGGCGGCGGCCGCGCGGCTGGCCGAAGTAGATGTCGCCGGTCAGCTCACGGATGATCAGGATGTCGAGCCCCGCCACCAGTTCGGGTTTGAGGCTGCTGGCGGCCGTGAGCTGCTCGTAGCAGATCGCGGGGCGGAAGTTGGCGAACAGGCCCAGGTGCTTGCGCAGGCCCAGGATGGCTTGCTCGGGACGCAGCGGACGATCCAGCGTGTCGTACTTCCAGTCGCCCACGGCGCCGAACAAAATGGCATCGGCGGCCCGGGCCAGATTCAGGGTGGACTCGGGCAGCGGATGGCCCGCGGCCTCGTAGGCGGCGCCACCGACGGGAGCGCTTTCCAGCTCGAGTTTCAGGCCCAGCGCCTGCAGCACCTTGACGGCTTCGGAGGTGATTTCGGGGCCGATGCCGTCACCCGGCAGAACTGCGATTTTCATGTGGCAAAGACTTCAGAATGGATAGCTGCCGGCGCTTGTCTGGTGCGCGCTGGCGGCCGATTTGGCTTGGAAGCAAGGGGCGCGGCCGCGGCGCCGCGCCATCAGGCCGGGCGGCCCATGGTGTGGGCCAGCCAGGGTTTGCTGGCCAGGCGCTCGGCTTCGAAGCGGGCGATCGCGTCCTTGTGCTGCAGCGTCAGGCCGATGTCGTCCAGGCCGCCCAGCAGGCAGTGCTTGCGGAAGGGGTCGATGTCGAACGCCAGCTCGGTGCCGTCGCCCTTGACGACCACCTGCCGCTGCAGGTCGATGGTGAGCTGGTAGCCGGGAAAGGCCGCCACGTCATGGAACAGCCTGTCCACGGCCGACTCGGGCAGCACGATGGGCAGCAGGCCGTTCTTGAAGCAGTTGTTGAAGAAGATGTCGGCAAAGCTTGGCGCCAGGATGGCGCGAAAGCCGTACTGCTGCAGCGCCCAGGGGGCGTGCTCGCGGCTCGATCCGCAGCCGAAGTTCTGGCGCGCCAGCAGAATGCTGGCCCCCTGGTAGCGCGGCTGGTTGAGCACGAAATCGGGGTTGGGTTTGCGACTGGCCGGGTCCATGCCGGGCTCGCCGTGGTCCAGGTAGCGCCATTCGTCGAACAGGTTGGGGCCGAAGCCGGTCTTCCGGATCGATTTCAGGAACTGCTTGGGAATGATGGCGTCGGTGTCGACGTTCTCGCGGTCCAGCGGGGCGACCAGGCCCTTGTGGGTGGTGAAAGCGTCCATGTCGTGGGTTCGAGGAAAGGGTTGCTGGGGCGCGGGCAGCGGCGGCGCCCGATGATGGACGGGTGGAATGCTTCGCCCAAGCCACCGCTGGCGCACGCACGGGGCGTGCGCCTGGGGTGGTCGGGCGAATGGCAGCCTGGCCATCGCCCGCCGGGGGCGTGTGGCCAGTGCGGGCGGGCCGAACGTGGGCTTACTTCTTGCCGGCGTTCTCGACCGCCGAGCCGGCCTTCTGCACGTCCTTGCCGACGCCTTGCACGGTATTGCAACCGGCCAGCATCAGGGCTGCGGCAACCAGGGCGAGTACTTTTTTCATGATGAGCTCCTTCTGGGGGTTAAGAGATCTGGCGAATGTCGACGAAATGGCCATGCACGGCCGCTGCGGCGGCCATGGCCGGGCTGACCAGGTGGGTGCGCCCGCCCTGGCCCTGACGGCCTTCGAAATTGCGGTTGCTGGTGGAGGCGCAGCGCTCGCCCGGCTCCAGGCGGTCGGCGTTCATGGCCAGACACATGCTGCAGCCGGGCTCGCGCCACTCGAAGCCGGCGGCGGTGAAGATCTTGTCCAGGCCCTCGGCCTCGGCCTGCTGCTTGACCAGCCCCGAGCCGGGTACCACCATGGCCAGCTTCACGTTCGGCGCCAGCCGGCGACCCAGGCGCTTGACCACCACTGCGGCGGCGCGCAGGTCTTCGATGCGGCTGTTGGTGCAGCTGCCGATGAACACCTTGTCGACGTGGATGTCGGCGATCGGCTTGCCGGGAATCAGTCCCATGTAGGCCAGGGCGCGTTCCATGGCGCCGCGCTGCACCGGGTCTTTCTCCTTGTCCGGGTCGGGCACCCTGGCGTCGACACCGACCACCATTTCGGGGTTGGTGCCCCAGGTGACCTGGGGCACGATGGCTTGGGCGTCGAGTTCGACCACGGTGTCGAAATGGGCGCCGTCATCGCTGTGCAGGCTGCGCCAGCTGGCGACCGCCTGGTCCCACTCGGGGCCACCGACGAAGCGGCCGCTGACGGGGTCGGTGCCGGGGGCCATGGGGCGGCCCTTGACGTAGTCGATGGTCTTGTCGTCCACCGCGATCAGGCCGGCGCGCGCACCGGCTTCGATGGCCATGTTGCACACCGTCATACGGCCTT
>Ga0209604_1000326_pt1 | contig 45688 bp, 30 predicted proteins | sample AD_UKC097_MetaG_FD_184405 | JGI IMG/M metagenome (GOLD analysis project Ga0209604, IMG submission 184405) | Active sludge microbial communities of municipal wastewater-treating anaerobic digesters from USA - AD_UKC097_MetaG (SPAdes) (version 2) | ecosystem: Engineered > Bioreactor > Anaerobic >...
CAAATTACCTTCGCGGTCAGGCCAGGCAAAAGCTTCAGCCAGATGAGTTAGATAATCAAATTCAATCTGTCGATAATCAACGACTGCCCTTTTCTCGCTCGGATAATAGCCAATAATTACTTTTTTTACCCTGGCCTGTCCAGCCTGAGGAGGCCTTTGGGGATTAAAATTTCTTCCCGGCTTTTGCCCGGCCTGCCCGCTATCCACCAGGATTATCAGAGCCAGCCCGATAATCAGATAAAAATATTTTTTTGAACTGTGCTTGAGACCAACTCGCTTTTTATTAGCCGAAAAAAGTTCTGTCATAATTATTCTGTTTTCCTTTCCAAAAAGGTTAGTTCCTTTTCTTCCTTTTTATAATTAAGTAATCAAGGCGTCAAGGAAATATTTCAAGCCAGAAAAGCCTTCAATTAATCTGGTAATCTGGTCGCGGTTGCTCTTTATTAGCTTTTTGAGATTAAATGCACTGAATTGTCTTGGCTGTCATGACTTATTAGCTTATAATCATAGGCAACAAAACTAAAATTTAAAGGCTGGGTTTAGATGAAAACTAAATTCAGTGGCTGGACAGCTGCCGCCCTGGTCGTGGCCAACATGGTCGGGACAGGTGTTTTCACCAGCCTCGGTTTTCAGGTGGTCAGCCTTTCTTCTGGTCTGGCTGTCATCCTGCTCTGGGTTCTGGGTGGAGTTCTGGCTTTAACCGGAGCTTTGACCTATGCCGAAGCAGCCGTTAGATGGCCGCGTTGTGGTGGCGAATATCACCTGCTGTCCACCATGTTTAACCGGCCACTGGGATTTCTAGCCGGCTGGGTATCCATTCTGGTCACTTTTGCCGCCCCGGTCGCTGCCTCAGCCATGGCTTTCGCCGCTTATTTTCAAAGGGCAGCCGGAGAAAGCTTTCAGACCCTCATCGCCAGCTGGCTGCCCGGTTTGAATATCACCAAGTCCTTAGCAGTGGCCGCGGTTCTCATCTTTACCCTCATTCATGCTTTAAACAAAGTTTTAGGCGGGCGAGTTCAACTGATTTTTACTCTGATTGATATTTCGGTTATTGCGTTCCTGATATTTGTCGGCTTAAGACATTCTCAGCCGGGGCTGGTCAGTTTTGCCCTGGATGACCGGGCTATCAAGGATATTTTGAACCCGGCTTTTGCCATTTCAATGTACTTTGTCACCTACTCTTACTCTGGCTGGAATGCAGCTATCTACATTGCCGGCGAAGTAAAAAAACCAGAAAAAAATCTGCCCTTCAGTTTGATTACCGGCACCAGCCTGGTCATCATCCTGTATGTTCTCCTCAACTATGTCTTTCTGAAAAATATTCCGATTTCAGTTATGGCTGGCAAAGTCGAGGTTGGCCACCTTTTTGGCTCAGCCATTTTCGGACCACAGGGAGGAGCTATTATGTCGGCCGTTATCTCCCTCCTTCTGCTGGCTTCGATCTCTTCTATGATCATAGCCGGACCCAGGGTATCAATGACAGTCGGGGAAGATTATCACTACTTTCGCTGGCTGTCCAGACTTAATTCGAGAGAGGTTCCTTATCTGGCGGTATTGATCCAGGGGCTGATTTCGATTGTGTACATATTGACCTCAAGTTTTGAAAAAATGATCATCTTCACCGGCTTTACTCTTAATCTTTTTACTTTTCTGACCGTTCTTGGAGTCATGAAGAGCAGGCAGGCTCAGCCCGACGTGAAGCTTCCCTATCGCACCTGGGGTTACCCGCTGACACCGATCATTTTTTTGACTTTTCAAGCCTGGATCTTGATCTACGGCCTGATTTACCGCCCAAAAGAATCCCTGGCCGGAGTATTGCTGACTCTATCAGGATTGATTTTTTATTATTTGAGTCCTCGCTCTTCAGAGAAAAAGCCGCTGCCCGATAAACAAAACTGATTCATAGCTTATAAAAAAATATAACTTGAGCCTACGCCTGCTCTGGATTATGAAAACTGGGGGAAGATTCTAGATTGACGTTTTTTTTCGACCAGTATAAGATAATCAAAGAAAGGCAAAACAGTGAATAAGAAAGCGGACCGTTTAATTTCATTTTTGGCCATTTCGTTTTCCTTTCTTTTTCTAATGTTTAACTCTCTTCTGGCCGATAACCCGCCTGCCTCCCGTCCCGGAGAAGACAAAATCGAAAAATCTCTGGAAGTGATTAAGGAGCTGGCCGAGATGAAAGATGAGGGAATTCCAATCAGCCTGTTGAAAAAAGCTCAAGGCCTGGCTATCCTGCCAGGAGTAATTAAAGCTGCCTGGGCACTGGGCGGACAGTACGGGAGCGGAATTGCCATTATAAAAAAAGAAGACGGCAGCTGGAGCAATCCACTTTTTATCAAGCTGGCCGGGGGAAGTTTTGGCCTGCAACTGGGTGTTCAGAAAGCCGACCTTGTCCTGGTTTTTAAAAACCGTCGCGGAGTGGAAGAAATTGCCGGCAACAAGATTACTCTGGGCGCCGATCTCAGTGTCTCCGCCGGCCCGATCGGCCGCAGCGCCGAGGCCAGTACCGATCTCGAAATGGAAGCTGAAATCTATTCTTATTCAAAAAGTAAAGGACTCTTTGCCGGATTGTCCCTCAAAGGTGGCTCCCTCCAGTTTGATAAAAAAGCTAACAGAAATTTTTACGACAGCGACCTCCCCGGTCAGAAAATTCTTTACGAAGACCTCGAGACTCCCCCTGTCGTCCAGAAGCTGCAAGAAACCCTACGCCAGCTCACCGAAGACAGATAAAGAGATACCTCCGGATTTATTTTCCCGACATTAAATTCTGGCTTTCATTTGAAAATTCGTTTCCAGGCAGGTAGGAAAACAGCCGCCGGCTGGCGGCAAATTGACAGTTCAACCAGTCGACTCTATACTGGATAGAGAAGAAAGAACACCAGCAGTCAGGAGAAAAAATGTGGGATTATACCGATAAAGTTATGGAACATTTTAAAAACCCTAAGAATGTCGGGGAAATTGAAAACCCTGACGCCGTGGGTGAAGTGGGCAGTATCGTCTGCGGTGATGTCCTCAAACTCACCTTAAAAATCAACCCGGTTGATCAGACGATTGAAGATGCCAGGTTTAAGACCTTTGGCTGTGCCAGTGCCATTGCTTCTTCCAGCGTCCTGACCGAAATTATCAAAGGGAAAAAAATCGAAGAAGCAGCCAGGATAACTAATAAAGAGATTGCCGATTATCTGGGCGGACTGCCAGAGCAAAAGATGCATTGTTCAGTCATGGGGATGGAAGCCCTGCAGGCAGCCATAGAAAATTATTACACCAAAAAAGGCATCAAGGTTTTTCCGGGCGAGCAGGAAAAAATCATCTGCAAGTGCTTCAATGTCTCTGAGAAAACAATTTTAAAGGCTATCGAATTGAATAACTTGAAGACTGTTGAACAGGTCACCGACTATACCAAAGCGGGCGGAAACTGCGGACAGTGCAAAGGGGAGATAGAAAAAATCCTCAATGATTACTGGGCCAGTCACAGCCAGAAACCTTATCCTGAATTGACTATAGTTGAAAAAATTAAGCTAATAGAAAAGATACTCGATGAAGAGATAAATCCGAAACTGAGGGAGGACGGCGGCTGGCTGGAGCTTATTGACCTTGACGGAAAGACAGTCAAAGTCAGATTTTTAGGCGCCTGTTCCAGCTGCCAGCTGGCCAGTCAAACTTTTAAGGAAGTAGTTGAAAAGGCTTTGAGAGATAAAGGAGCATCAGACTTAGAAATAGTCCTGGTCTGAAACCAGCCGGCAGGAAGCAGCTTCAATTTTAAAAGGCACAGAAAAGAATCAAGGCCAGAGACCAGAGGGAAAATAGATGAATAAAGTCATATATTTTGACAATAACGCCACCACCCGGGTTAGCCCGGAGGTCAAAGAAGCAATGGATTTATTTTTGACCGAGCTTTATGGCAACCCATCCAGCATTCATCAATTTGGCGGCCAGGTAAAAAAACATCTGGAGGAAGCCAGGGCAAAAGTGGCCAGCCTGCTGGGCTGTCAGCCAGAAGAAATTATTTTTACCAGCTGTGGCACTGAGAGTGATTCAACCGCTATTTATTCAGCTCTAAATGCTTATCCTGAAAAAAAACACATTGTTACGACCGCTGTCGAACATCCGGCTATCTACAATCTCTGCCGATATCTCGAAAGGCAAGGTTACCGGGTAACTTACCTGAGCGTCGATGAAGAAGGTCAACTTGATCTCGAAGAACTGGAGAAGGCTATCAGCCCTGAGACTGCCATAGTTTCCATCATGTGGGCCAATAATGAGACCGGCGTGATCATGCCGGTAGAAAAGGCAGCTGCTATGGCTAAGGAGAAAGGTGTTCTTTTCCACACAGATGCCGTCCAGGCTGCCGGTAAAATTCCGATCAACCTGAAGGCTAACCAGATCGATCTGCTGTCCATCTCGGGCCATAAGCTTCACGCTCCAAAGGGAGTTGGAGTCCTGTATATCAGGCAGGGAACTAAATTTGTGCCTTTTCTACGCGGTGGTCATCAGGAAAACGGCCGGAGAGCAGGAACTGAAAATGTTCCGGGAATTATTGCTCTGGGTAAGGCCAGCGAACTGGCCTTGAAAAACCTGGAAAAGGAGCGGAGTTATGTCGGCCAGCTGCGGGACAGGCTGGAAAAAGGATTAATAGAAAGTATTCCAAATATTAAAATAAACGGCGCCCGGGCTCCACGCCTGCCAAATACTCTGAGTGTCAGCTTTGAGTTTGTCGAAGGAGAATCCATTTTACTTCTTCTCAGCGATTATGGCATCTGCGCTTCCACCGGTTCGGCCTGCTCGAGCGGCTCTCTTGAGCCTTCTCATGTCTTACAGGCCATGAAGATTCCTTTCACTTTTGCTCATGGCACAATCAGATTCTCGCTTAGTATTTATAACACTGAAGAAGAAGCAGATTATGTGCTTGAGGTCCTGCCTGGTGTCATCAAAAAACTTCGTGACATCTCACCTTTTTCGTCGGCCAATTCAGCTCACTGATTGGAATGAAGAAAAGAAGGTTTGAAAAATACAGAAAACAGGTCCATTCCCGCCTGTAATTATTAGGTTACTATCTGCAGATATTTCTAGCGAAGGATCAAAAATTTATCTATTTAAGGCGAGTATCAACCAACAGCTTTTATCAGCTTGAAACGCGGGATGCCGGAGGCCCGGAACATTACCACCAAAGGCAAAGGGTAGTCACCTTGCATAGCCAGGGTATGTTAACCATCAACAGAAAGAAACATAAAGTCCAGGAGCAGAAACCTGTTTTATACTTCGAAGGACGAAAGCTGGCCCCATGGCCAGGAGCGATTATGAATATAAAGTGGCAAGACGATTGCTATTTATGATAGCTTCACCAAGCTGATTGAGCCATTGGTCGTCTCGAGAGAAACTGTGATTTCACCACCCTGGCCCAGCCTGCCTTCCAGTCTTCTTCTGGACACTCTGCCTTCTACTGTTACCGGATATTCAACCCTGATACTGCCGTTGGTTGTCCTGGCGATAAGCTGGGCATCAGCTTCGTGGCCGAGAGCCAGTCTGATGCTGCCGTTAGTTGTTCTGGCTTTGAAATCAGCTGAAATTTCATTGAGTTCGGCTTTTATGCTGCCATTGGTAGTTCGCAAATCAATCTTCCCTCTGACTCCAATCAAGGTGATCGAACCATTGGTCGTACTTATTTCCAGCCGGCTGAAATCTCCTCTGGCTTCGACGCTGCCGTTGGTTGTTTTAAGCTGGGCCCGGTCATATTTACCTGAAATCAGGATTTTACCATTAACAGTCCTGACCAGTTCCAGAGCGATGCCTTCAGGCACAGTAATATCATAATCAACTTTTGCCCGTAGATTTTTTCTTTCATAAATTGTATCAACTTTGACTGATCTTTCCCCCTGGATGACCTCAATTCTGATTTTATCGAGGTCGCTTTTGTCTCGTCTGGCATACTTTGTGGCCTTGATAACCACTTCTCTGGAGGGTGAGGTGGTAACGGTTACTGAGCCATTGATATTTTCGAGCGAAAAAGAGCCAGCTTCTTTAAGAGCAATTGTCTTATAAAAAGTCTCTTCAAACCTGTAGTCCGAATTAACGAATTCTTCACAGCTAATCAGCAGGACAGAGGTGAAAAGCAACATGATCGTCAGGAGGCCGAGGCTTCTTAGCTTCCAGACTCTATAATTTTTATTTTCATCTGACATCTTTCCTCCTCGCAGTAAAGCCAATCTCATCATTCTATACGGATAGACGAAAATCACCGGTAAAAAGTTCATCTCTCAGTGATTTTTCATTTGAATTTCTACCCGAAATAAATTAAGTTCTAACTGTTTGAAATCAATTTAATGGCTGCTTGCCTGGAGAGTAAAATGAAAGATGAAAAACTCAGGACTAAAATTCTAATTTTGTTTTTGATTCTTTTTCAGGCTACTTTGCCTGGCCTCTTTTCTCAGGAGACTGACCCCGGCCAGCAACTTGCCGGCCACTGGCAAGGAGCTATTGAACTTCCCGGGATGAAGCTTGAAATTCTGGTCGATTTTAAATTGTCACCGGACAAAAAAGTAGAAGGGCTGATTTCGATTCCCGTCCAGAAAGCCATTGATTTGCGACTGACTGATATAGTTCTGGCTGGTAAAGAAATAACTTTTACCATTTATGGAGTTCCTGGAAATGCAGTCTTTAAGGGCCAGCTCGATGACCGCGGACAGAAAATTAGCGGGCAGTACACTCAGTCCGGTCAGACTTTTCCTTTTTATCTTACAAAAAGTGAAGATCCAGTGGCTAAAGCCAGAAATATTCTGGCTTCTCTCGACGGGATCATCAATAAAGCTATGGCTGATTTAAAGGTTCCCGGCCTGGCCCTGGCCGTAGTCAAAAACAAAGAAGCGATCTTTCTTAAAGGTTATGGACTCCGTGATGTGGAAAAGAAATTGCCGATGACACCTGATACTCTGCTGGCCATAGGTTCAACCACCAAAGCTTTTACCACCTTTGCCCTGGCCAGATTGGCTGATGACGGCGAGATGAGCTGGGACGAGCCGGTGCGGAACTATATTCCCTGGTTTAAATTATCTGACCCGGCGATTACTGAAAGGATTACGCCGCGTGATCTGGTCACCCACCGCTCCGGCCTGCCACGTCACGATTTCGTCTGGTATAACAACTACCGGGCTTCGCGAGAAGAGCTGGTCAGGCGTCTGGCTTACCTGCAGTTTACAGCTGATCTCAGGGAAAGGTTTCAATATAACAATTTGATGTTTTTAACGGCAGGTTATCTGCTTGAAGTTTTAAGCGGAAAAACCTGGGAAGATTCAGTGCGGGAGCTGGTCCTTGAACCACTGGCCATGAACAGAACTAATTTTTCTGTCTCGGTTTCCCAGCAGGATAAGGACTATGCCCAGCCCTATCTTTATCGTGATGGCCAGATTGAAAAAATCCCCTTCCGCCAGCTGACCAATATGGGACCAGCCGGCTCGATAAATTCGTCTGTCCGCGAGATGAGCAACTGGGTCATTGTCCATCTAAACTCTGGAAAATTCGGAGAACAACAACTTCTGGCTCCAGCCAGTCTCGAAGACCTGCATCTTCCTTATATGCCCATTGCCGGAACTCCGCCGACTACTTACATAAGTCCGGCCAGTTATGCCCTGGGTTGGTTTGTTGACTATTATCGCGGCCACCAGCGGGTTTATCACGGAGGAAACATCGATGGCTTCTCGGCTCTGGTCAGTTTCCTGCCCCAGGATGGCTATGGCTTTGTCGTTCTGACCAATAGGAACGGCAACCCCCTGCCAGATCTCCTGGTTGAAACCATAACCGATAAGTTGCTCGGCCTTGAGCCTGTTGACTGGATTGGTGAAGCTGTCAAGAATCTGGCTATGGGCGAAGAACTCGGCAAAAAGGCTGGAGAAAAAGCAGCGGCCAGACGAGCGGCGGGCACTAAGCCTTCTCACCCTCTACCTGACTACGCCGGAACTTATTTTCATCCAGGCTATGGCGAACTTAAGGTTGACCTGAAAGATGGCCACCTGTCTTTTATCTACAATGAGATAGGGACTCCGCTTGAGCACTGGCATTATGACACTTTTAATGGCTTAAAAAGCGATGACCCGGCTTTTGAAGCTACCAAGCTGACTTTCCAGACTGACCCCAATGGCCGGGTGGCAGCTGTAGCTGTTCCTCTGGAGCCAGCAGTAGATGATATAGTTTTCAAAAAAAGACCGGATGAGCGTTTCTATAATCCAGAATTTCTTAAAAAGCTGACCGGTAGCTATGTCCTGTTGAATCAGGCTTCGATAGTGAGCTTAAAGGGAAATACGCTGACTCTCTATGTCCCCGGACAACCCCTGTATGAACTGGTCCCTGATCTTGGAGAGGAGTTTTATTTAAAACAGGCCCCGGCAATCAGGGTTCGCTTTATTTTCAGGCCAAAAGGCGAAATTACCGGGCTCGAAACTATCCAGCCTGGCGGAGTCTTTGAATTTGAAAAGATAGAGAAAAAAGAATCCGATAAAAAATGATTTCTGGCCATTCAGACTGAGATATAAGCATTAAAGTCTGGCGACAGTAGCAGAGTCTTAATCAGCTTGTAGCCTGTTTCAGCAGAAAGACAACTTCGCCTGGATCCTGAGCGTGACGCAGGGCTTCCCGAAAATCTTCATGAATTAGTTTTCTCGAAAGTTTAGGTAAAAGCGCAAGTTGTTGACTGACCTTTTCGCCAGCTGGAATGGCCAGAGAAACAATAAGATCAACCATCAAGCCTTCTTTCGATTGCCAGTCCACCGGCTGAGCCAGACGGAGGACGACGATACTGGGCACCCTGACTGCCTCTGACTGGCAGTGAGGGATGGCCAGTCCGAAGCCAATATCAGTAGTCACATCATCTTCTCGTTTCCACAAAGCCTGTTCAAACCTGGCTCTATTGTCTACCCGTCCAGCCAGTTGAAGTTTAATGGCTATTTCCTGCAGAACTTCAGCCTTTGATCGACAGTCTGCACAAAGATCAACCAATTCGTGACTGATCACTTCTTGAGAAAAATGCTCCTGATAAAATTGCTGTAGGAATCTCTCACTTTCAGTGGCTGTAGCCGCTTCCATGGCCGTTTTCACCAGTTGCTGGCAGTCACCGGTTTTGAGTCTGGAAAGAACTGCCTTAACTTCGGGAATAAAGCCCGAGCTCATGCTCAGCTCATCAAAACCCAGACCAACAAAAACCGGAGTCAGGCTGGGATCGCCGGCCATTTCTCCGCACAGCCCAACCCACCGCCCTTTGTCGTGAGCCAGGTCAATCGCCCCCTTCAAAAGCCTCAGCAGAGCCGGATTTAATGGCTGGCTGAGGTATCTGACCCTCGGGTTACTGCGGTCAGCAGCAAAAAAGTATTGAATGAGATCATTGGAGCCAACACTGAAAAAATCAACTTCCTGAGCAAACTTATCAGCCAGCAGGGCGACTGAAGGTACTTCCAGCATAATGCCCGTTTCGATGATGTCTTTAAAAGGCAGGCCCTCCGCTTTAAGTTCCTCAGAAAGTTCTGTCATTTTTTCTTTAAGCCAGCGGACCTCTTCTATCAGGCTAACCATCGGAAACATGATTTTAAGCTGACCAAAGACAGCTGCTCTCAGTATAGCTCTGACCTGATGACGGAAAAGCTCATAATTTTCCTGATAGATTCTAATTCCCCGGTATCCAAGAAAAGGATTCGGTTCTGGAGGCAGGCTAAGAGAAGGTATGGGCTTATCTCCGCCAATATCAAAAGTTCTGATAATAACTGGCCGGCCAGAAGCTTCTTCTGCTACTGTTTTATAAAGGATGTATTGCTCTTCCTCGGTCGGAAGGGTCGGCTTGCCATAGAGCAGGAGCTCGGTGCGGAATATGCCTATTCCTTCCGCTCCATCCCGCCAGGCTTTAGGCAGTTCTTCCGGCCTTCCGATATTAGCTACTATTTCTATTTTCCGGCCATCAGCGGTTCGACCGGGCAGAGTAGCCTGCTGCTGGCGCCGCTGACGAAGAAGGTTTTCAGTTTCCATCTCCCTTTGATAATATCTCTTCACCGCTTCGCCTGGTGTAACGACAATCACTCCCCTATTTCCGTCAAGGATTACCTCTTCCTCCACTTGAAGCCGACGGGTAGCCTGATCTACGCCAGTTACCGCCGGTATGGCCTGACTTCTGGCCATAATTAAGGTATGGGAGGTCTGGCCGGCTTTTTCCAGGACTAATCCCTGCACCAGCTCTGGTTTAAAACTCAAGAAGTCTGAAGGGAAAAGATCTTCCGCTACAATGATGGCAGGTCGATTCAGAGTGGCTTTCAACCTGCTTGGAGTTGAACCTCCCAGCCGCTCTAAAAGCCGTCGGGTGACGTCCTGAATGTCAGCTGCTCTTTCTCGTAGATACTGGCTTTTGGCCTCCAGCAGCTGCTGGCTGAATTCTTTAGCAGCCTGATAGACAGCCCGGCTGGCCAGACATTTATCCTGGTCGATGAGGGTCATTATCCGCTGGATAAAAGTCGGGTCAGTGATTATTGACAGATGAGCCTGAAGAATATTTCTTTCAACTCCGTTTTTTTCTGGAAGAAGACGTTCTATTTCCTGCTGTACCTGTCGGCTAGCCTGGCGAAAAGCTTCTTTCTCAGCCTGCGGGGAGAGAGGTGCGAGCCCGGCTTCTTCACCTAAGAGATTCTCCCAGTCGAAACCAGTGGCGAGTAGAAAAGTTTTCCCTGAAACCAGGCCAGGTGAGGCAGGTTGACCGGTAAGATAAATTTCTTTCTCAGTTAAGACCAGCCTCGGAATTAGAGCAACTGCTGCCGGCCTTACCTCCAGTGCTTTTTCTTCTTTTAGCTTTAAGTCCTCAAGCAGAAACCGTTTGAAATTGTCTGCAAACTCTTTTTCTCCCTCGCCTGAAATAATAATCCGGCAGGAATCTCCAAACTGAGTATCTGAGGTTATAAGAGATAAGATGCTTTTTGGGTCGGCTATCCGCCTATTACGCAGATTTTCGAGGATGATCTGTCCCGAAAAACTCTGGCTATACTCCTGAATAAAAGTAGCTGGACGAGCGTGGAGTCCCAGAGGCAGGGGGAAATCAAAAGTAAATTCAACTGCCAATTTGTTCCTTTACCTTTTGCAAAATCCCCTCAGCATTCTTAATAGCATCCTGAACAGAAAACTCAAAGATTTTTTTCCCTTCGAACCTCTCACTCTTCTGGATGGAAATACCTGCGGCCAGGATAACCGCCGCTGCTTCCTTGATATCGTCAGGATCAAGTTCGTTTTCAATACCCATGGCCCCCTGGGTTTCAACCTTGATTGACAAACCCAGCTTTCTGGCTACTCGCTCCAGTTGCTCAGCTGCCATATAAGTGTGAGCAATGCCTGTTGGACAGGCAGTAACGGCTACCAGTTTCATGGCTGCCTCCATTTTTACACTCTAAATGATTAGCTTTTATTTTAACATTTATCTTCTAATTTAAAAGTCTGATCGCCTTTTTCCGGGCCGACGCTCATCTGCCTTCCAGCTTTTATTTTGAAGAATCTGCAGTTGACTTCATGCTCCTGGTCCTGATTAAAGTCATCAAACCGGCTACCAGTAGAGTGCCAGCAATTATAGACACAATATACATCAGCTTGTTATCAACGACCGGCAGAACGATTGGTCCACCGTGTGGAGCATGGTCTCCAACCTGTCCCAGCATGGCCAGCACAGAGCCAAGGCTCGAGCCAGCCATAATGACCGGGATTACCCGGAAGGGATCAGCCGCGGCAAAAGGAATGGCGCCTTCAGTGATCCCGATAGCTCCCATGGCCAGAGCAGCCAGGCCAGCGTCTCGTTCCTGCTCGGTCCACAGCTTCCGGTTGATCAGTGTAGCCAGGCCCAGGCCAAGCGGCGGGATGCAGATAGCTGAGGCGCAAGCTCCCATAATCAGATAATTTCCCTGCTGAATCATCGCTGCTCCAAAAAAGAAAGCGACCTTGTTGACCGGCCCACCCATATCAAAGGCAATCATCGAACCGAGAATAATCCCGAGAATAATTTTATTGCCGGTATGCATGACCTGTAGCCAGCTGGTAATGCTGGCCATTAAATCATGAATGGGAGCGCCGACCACTTCATACATTATTATCCCGACAATTAAAGATGAGATAACCGGATAAATCAGAATTGGCATAACCGGTCGGATATAGCTCGGGACTTTGATTTTTTTGAGAAAAAAGACCAGAAAACCGGCCAGCAGTCCAGAAATCAGCCCCCCCAGAAAACCGGCGCCAACCTGATTGGCGATATAGCCCCCAACAAAGCCTGGCACCAAACCGGGCCGATCACTGACACCAAAGGCAATATAGCCGGAAAGAACAGGAATCAGCAGAGAAAAAGCAGCAGTGCCAATATCATTTATCAATTTTAAAAAGGGAGCCTGGCTGAAATCAGGTCCGCCGGGACCCATTGGCGCCAGAGCTATTGACAGGGCAATCAGTATTCCACCTGAAGCGACAAAAGGAATGGCATAAGAAACTCCGGATAAGAGATATTTTTGTAAATTACCTACTTTCATTCTGACCTTCTTTCCAAAAAATTTCCCCTCAATTATAAAAAAACCCCCCCTCCCTGGCAACTGATGGGGTCGGGCCAGCCGATTTCTTTTATTATGAATGACTTAGTAAGGGCAAGAGAATTTTCGCTTTTTTTATTCGCCTCCTTAGAGAGCAAAAAAGGCAGAATCACCTTTAATCGCCTGCTTCAGCACATGTTCCGGCCATAAATCGTTTGATCTATAGGTTTGATTGATATGTTATTGATAGTTAACAAAATGCGCTGGCCCGACCCCATCTGAACTTGCCTCGGCGGCCAAAATGTGCTAAAGTCAAAAAAATTTTAAAGGACAGATAGACGAAATACGGAGTTTTGGTCCTCAAAGACGGAACGGTTTTTGAGGGTATAGGGTTTGGAGCTTGCGGCCGGACGTGGGGGGAAGTTGTTTTTAACACCGGCCTGGTCGGTTATGTGGAATCAATCACCGATCCATCCTACCACGGGCAAATCCTTGTTCAGACTTATCCACTCATTGGTAACTATGGAGTCAATCCTGATTTCTTTGAATCAGCCCGGCCCTGGATTCAAGGTTATGTCGTTTCCGACTATGCTGATAAGCCCTCCCATCATACCTCACGCTTCTCAATTGATCACTGGTTGGAAGCCAACCGGATTCCGGCTATTGCCGGCCTCGATACCCGGGCCCTGGTTAAGCGGCTGCGACAATACGGAGTCATTCCCGGCCTGCTGGTTGTCTCCGGCCAACCCTTGAAACTCTCGCCTCTGGTTCGGGAAGCCAGACGGCTGTCTGATCCAAATGTCCAAAATCTGGCAGCTGAAGTCTCCAGTCCGGATATTCATATCTACCAGCCTGGCCGGAGAAAAAGAATAGTTCTCATTGACTGCGGAACAAAACTGGGCATTATCAGCCAGCTGACCAGGCGAGGGCTGAGTGTCATTAGAGTTCCTCACAATACCAGTCCCGAAACTATCCTGTCCTTTAAACCCAGTGGCCTGGTCATCTCTAATGGACCCGGCAATCCCGAGCTTTGCTCGGCAGTGAAAACTATTGCTGCTTTATTAACGGAAAATCTGTCCATGCTCGGCATCTGCCTCGGGCATCAAATCCTGGCCTTAGCCGCCGGAGCCAGAACTTATAAGCTTAAATTCGGGCACCGCTCTCAGAATCAGCCCTGTCTGGAGATTGGCACACAGCGTTGCTATTTAACCAGCCAGAATCATGGTTATGCCGTTGATCAAGAATCACTACCTACCGACTGGCAGCCCTGGCTGGTCAATGCCAATGATGGAACCAATGAGGGCATAAAGCATAAACGCCGGCCTTTTTTTGGTGTTCAATTTCACCCCGAGGCCTGTCCTGGTCCAACTGATACAGAATTCATTTTTGATCTTCTGGTGGAGCAGCTTCGATGAAAAAGCCGGAGAAAGTCCTGCTCCTGGGCAGCGGAGCAATCAAAATCGGCGAAGCCGGCGAGTTTGATTATTCAGGGAGCCAGGCTATAAAAGCTTTTAAAGAAGAAAATATCGAGGTGGTGCTGGTCAATCCCAATATTGCTACTTTTCAGACTTCAGATTTCCTGGCCGATAAGGTTTATTTCATGCCTGTTGAGTCATCGTTCGTTGAAAAAATCATGGCCAGAGAAAAACCTCAGGCTTTGTTGATGTCTTTTGGTGGTCAAACCGCTCTAAACTGCGGCCTGAAGCTGGCCAGAGCGGGTTTGCTGGCCAAACACAGAATAACGGTTCTTGGTCCGCCGCTCCAGGCTGTCGAAATTACCGAAGACCGTGGTTTATTCAACCAGACCTTAGCCTCGGCTTCCCTTAAGACTCCGCACGGCCTGGCCGTCTCTTCTCTGGCGGAGGGTCTAACAGCTGCTCAGAAGATTGGTTTTCCGGTGATGCTGCGGTCAGCTTTTGCTCTGGGTGGGCAGGGCAGCTCTCTTTGCTCTAACCAGGCAGAACTGGCGGAAAAACTTTTCCTGGCTTTATCCCAATCGAATCAGGTTCTAATCGAAGAGTACCTGGAGGGCTGGAAAGAAATCGAATATGAAATAATCCGTGACCGGGCCGATAACTGCCTGGCCATCTGCAACATGGAAAATCTTGATCCAATGGGGATTCACACCGGTGAAAGCGTAGTGGTCGCACCTTCTCAGACTCTGACTAACCGTGAATATCACAGCCTGCGCGAAATTGCCTTTAAAACTGTCAGAAGACTCGGCATTATCGGCGAATGCAATATTCAATTTGCCTTAAATCCGGTCAATAGCGATTACCGGATCATTGAAGTCAATGCCAGGCTTTCACGTTCCTCAGCCCTGGCTTCCAAAGCCACCGGTTATCCGCTGGCTTTTGTTGCCGCCAAGCTGATGCTCGGCTATACCCTCCCCGAACTGAAAAATTCGGTGACAGGGACAACCACTGCCTGCTTTGAGCCAGCTCTTGATTATGTCACGGTGAAGATTCCCCGCTGGGACCTGAAGAAATTTGCCAGAGTTTCTAAGAAAATCGGCTCTGAAATGAAATCAGTGGGCGAAGTCATGTCCATCGGCCGGAGCTTCGAAGAAGCCCTGCAGAAAGCTATCCGCATGCTTCAGGTTGGGATGTATGGCTTTGTCGGCAATGAAAATTATTCGTTTAAAAACCTGGAGAAAGAACTCTATCAACCAACTGATGAAAGGCTCTTTGGCCTGGCTGAGGCCTTTAAAAAGGGCTGGTCGGTCGAAAAAGTTGCTGGCTTAACAAAAATCGATCCCTGGTTTTTATACAAAATGAAGGGGTTGGTCGAGTTAGAAGAAAAAATCAGAAAATACGGGCTAAATGAACTGCCAGATGATCTCTGGTTAGAAGCTAAAAAGAAGGGCTTCTCGGATAAACAGCTGGCTATCTTTACCCGGGCGACAGAAGGTGAAGTCCGTCAAAAAAGGGAGAGCCTCAAGCTCAGACCGTCGGTCAAACAAATTGATACGTTAGCTGCCGAGTATCCGGCCAGGACCAATTACCTTTATCTCACCTATAACGGCTCAGAAGACGATTTGAGCTTTAACCGCTCTAAGAAAAGAATTATGGTGCTTGGTTCGGGACCTTACAGCATCGGTTCGTCAGTGGAGTTTGACTGGTGCTGCGTAAATACTTCTCTGGCTTTACGGCGGCTCGGCTACCAGACGATCATGGTTAATTACAATCCGGAGACAGTTTCAACCGATTATGACATGTGCGACCGGCTCTACTTTGATGAACTCAGCCTGGAAAGAGTCCTCGATATTTATCAGAAAGAAAAACCGGCCGGAATTATTATCTCCATGGGCGGCCAGGTTCCCAACAATCTGGCCCTCAAACTCCACCGGGCCGGCCTGCCCCTGCTGGGCACCTCACCTGAAGACATTGACCGGGCTGAAGACCGCCGCCAGTTTTCCAGGCTGTTAGACGAGCTTCAGATTGATCAGCCGCCCTGGAAAGAAGTAACCAGTTTAGAAGAAGCCAGAAGATTCTGCCGGGAAGCTGGTTACCCGGTCATCATTCGTCCTTCTTATGTCCTCAGCGGGGCAGCCATGAGCCTGGTCTTTGAAGAGAAATTCTTAGAAAAATATTTGAAACGGGCTTCTTTAGTCTCACCCGAATATCCGGTAGTTATTTCCAAATTCATTGTTGGAGCCAAAGAAATTGAACTGGAAGCAGTGGCCAGTCAAGGCCGGATTGTGGCGTCAGCCATCATTGAACATATCGAAAATGCTGGAGTCCATTCCGGTGATGCTACTATGGTTGTGCCACCGCAGAAACTTTACCTGGAAACCGTCCGCCGGATCAGAATCATCGGAGAAAAAATTGCCCGGGCTTTGAGGATAACCGGGCCTTTCAACCTTCAGCTTTTGGCCAGAGACAATGCCCTTAAAGTAATTGAGTGTAATCTGAGAGCTTCCCGTTCCCTGCCCTTTGTTTCCAAAGTCTCCAGAATTCCATTCATTGAGCTGGCGGTTAAATCGATGCTGGGAATGCCGGTTAGCCCTGGCCGTTCTATCTTCGAATTGAACTATGTCGGGGTTAAAGCCCCTCAATTCTCTTTTTCCAGGCTCAAGGGAGCCGACCCCTGCCTCGGAGTCGAAATGGCTTCAACCGGTGAAGTGGCCTGCCTGGGCGATGATCTGCAGGAAGCCCTGCTCAAAGCCATGCTGGCTGCTGGCTTCAAGTTGCCTCAAAACTCAATTCTGCTCAGCCTGGGTGGCGAGGAAAATAAACAAAAGTTTTTGACCTCAGCTCGGGAGCTGGCTGGAACCGGACTTAAGATTTATGCCACGGAAGGGACTTCCAGATTTTTAAAAAGACATGGCCTTGAGACCAGCCGGCTGTTCAAAATCCATCAGAACCGCCAGCCGAACCTTAAAGATTTTCTAATGGAAAAGAAAATAGATTTTCTGATTTCAATTCCTCATACGGGTAAAAGGATTGAATTCGATTCAGACTACAAAATGAGGCGACTGGCAGTTGATCTGGGTCTACCGGTTATTACCAACCTGCAGCTGGCTGAAGCTTTTGTTCAGTCTTTGGTCTCCAAAAAAATCGACGCCTTAAAAATCAAGCACTGGTCCGAATATCAGTGACCGGACCTGTTTGATTAATTATTCCAGGAAAACAGGCTTTTTCCAGTCCCCCTTCTTAACTTTCATCGCTAAACCCATCGTTTCTCCTCCTGGCTAATCTTATCCCTGAATTTAGCTTCAACCTGAGCCAGAAGGCAACAGATTTTCGTCTAGATTTTCTCATGAGGCAACGAATCAGTTTCGTGTAGATTTTAGAGGCGGCAATTCAGCCAATTGACAGCCAGATAACAGTTTAGATAAAATATAAATGTAAGAAAAGGAGGTGGGCGATGAAAAAAGCAGGTTTGGTTTTAGCCCTTGTTTTTATCGTCAGTCAGTTCGGCTGTTCTCCACAATCCTCTTCTAATTTCGAATTATATTTGACTGATGCTCCAGCTCCCGACTTGCAGAACTTCTATATTACCCTGGAAGCTATATATCTTCGCAGTGAAGATCGTCAAAGCTGGACAGATAATATTTTAACCGAACCCAAGCGAATTGATCTCCTGCCTCTCCGTGGCAGAGAAGAAAGGCTGGCTGCTCTGGATTTACCTGAGGGGACTTACTCCGGTCTCAAGCTGGTCATTTCCAGGGTGGAGATTGTTACCACGGAAAGGACTTTTACCATCGATACGGCCCCGGCAATAACTGTGGCCTTACCCTGTCACTTCACCATTACCAAAGATACGATCACCAAACTGACCCTCGATTTTGATGCCGAGCGTTCGCACACCTGGACTGGCAGTGGATACATTTTTAATCCCAATGTCACGATAAAAGATATAGTGCAGCATCGCTGAGAAACAGACCAGGGAAAAGCAGACCAGATTTTCAAAAAACGGCGTCAGCCCAAGTAGTTTTTTTTCTGATAACTGGCTGTTACAGATCGAGCAGCTTAATAATTTCCGCATAAACCAGCCGCTTGTACTTTTTGGTCACCAGAGCGGTGGTTCTGACCGTATTGTCTACTTCGTCAGTATCAAAAATTTCATATTCTCTAATTGCCAGGCGGTAATCCTTAATTTTTATTCCCTTTGGTAGCTTAAGGTTCCCCTTCCAGATGTAGGAACTGGTTTCTATCGCCCCTGCATTCTGAGGCTTCAAGGTAACGGTGGTACCCTGAACTGGTTCCCAGCCGAGTTCTTCCGGTAGATTGAACTTTTTAGTCTCCAGGGAGACTTCGACCACACCCGGGCCAACAGCCGCCTGTCCTTTGCTATACGAAACACCGGATAAAGTAAAACCTATCTCCGCCAGATTAGATGGATTAAAAGTGACACCCAGAACCCTCTCAGGCAGAATTTGCGCAAAATTTGTCACCACTACCTTCGAAAGATGAGCCCCGGGCACCGAGTCAGGCTGAAATCTGGCCAGGGCCAGCCGGATAAATGGGAAATAGGCCTGACCGGCATCAAGCTCTAAATCACAATACCAGAGTCCTCTCTCCCGGTCATATTCCACTTCATGACCAACCGCTACGAATCTTTTTTCCTCCGGCAATTCCAGGAGGGGCAGTTCGGCCATTATTTCCACGGCCGAGGGAAAGGCCTCAGGCGATGGATATTCCTGAGGCCAGCTACTGCCTGATCTCCAGATCGGATCATTTCCCCACATGGTGACATATGGTTTGTATTCTTCGGCCACTGCCGGAACCCTGATCCCAACCTGCGGGGTGACAATCTTTTTTTGTACCTGGGGCCTGGCCTGAGCCTGAACCTGAGCCGGAGGGCTGGTTTCAGTTTGAGGCCTGGTAACTATCGTAGCCTTGCTGGTTATCTTTTTTTTCGGAGTTATCTGGAGGCCGGGCGGCAGAATAACGGCCAGGAGTTCACCTTCGCCCGAAGAATACCAGGGCCTCTCAATATAAACCCGCAAGGCACTCTTTCTGGTACTCCTCACTTGATTCCCAGCCTTATTCCTCTCCCACTTGAAAGACGGAATGACATAGGCGATTTTGGGCATGGCCGGTGGAGCTGAGTTTAAAACTTTGACTTCGACTGGCTCGCTCCTTCTGGTATAACCTGTGTCTTCCGGCAGTCTATTGGCCGGGAATTGTTCCTGATATCTGGTGGTTGAAATCAAGCTATAATTGACCCGCCTGAACTTAGTATCTCCAAATTCGTGCTTATAAACCGGAATACCGGGCACAACCACCCTGGAGGTGATCATGGGACTTGGCACCTGTCGTTGATTATCAGAATCCTCAGCCCGGCTTTCACCTGGCCTGGGAGTAAATGAGATTGATTTCATCTCAGGAGTAACGGTTAATTCCAGAACCTGAGCCTTACCTTCAATAACTTTTGGTTCCGGCTCATTTAAATTATCAACAGGCTCCTCCCAGTTAGCCAGCAGTTCCACTTTGGAAGTGCTGTGACCATGAATTTCATATTGGCCATACAGGATGGCTGAAGTCTGGCCGTAATTCTTTTGGGCTTCCAGAGACGAGCAGACAGGCCGGCCAACCGGCTGGACGGTGGCATGAATTAAAGTTAACTCCCCGAAGGGGGTCATCAACCAGTTTTTCCCCTGAGCAGAAATTGTCCTGATTCTGGTTAAATCAATCTTTGGCACCTGAAGAGTTTTTAAGGCCTGGATCTGACCCTCAGGCAAGCCCCGAGGCGGTTTGCGGACTTTGGGCGGCATTATTCTTTCTGGTTTTTCCAGCCAGCGGTAGAGTCCCTGAATTTCGAGAAATCTTTCAGGAAAATAGCAACTGAGGCGCAGGGTGACCGATTCTCCTTTTTTTAGGTAGGCAGTCAGCACCCGTGAAGAATCAGACCAGCTGGCCTGCTGGTCACCTTCCTCAAGTCTCAACCGGAAAGGCCGGAAATCAGGCCAATCGCCAGCAAATTCAATCATCATTGGATCCGGTGCTCCGTAAGGCAAGCCCCGAACACAAACACCTCTGGCCCAGGGATCTGGAAAATAGGGAAGCTCAAGCTGGTCCGCTGGTTCCAGATCATTAAATTGGCCGCCATCTTTCTGACAAATCAATGAATAGACTTCTGGCTTTAAACCTGTTCCACTATCCAGCATTCCATGAAGCTCGGTATCAAATTGAGAGATTTTGGGTGCAGCTACATGCCGGTCAGAAGCTTGAGAGGTTGGCTCAGTATCTTTTTCGATTGACTCATTGAGGCTCTTGATGACCAGATGATCAACAGTCTCTCCAGCCTTTGGTTCTTCTCTGGGAACAATAACTGGAGAGGGCACTGGATCAAAGCGGGTGAAGGTGAAAGGCGCCTTATCTGGACCAGGAATCGCCTGGCTGTCATTATTGTTGTTCAGCGGCTGGCTATTTCCAGCCAGATCGACCGTCCTGGCTCTTAGCCGGTAACCAGTGCCATAGCGGAGCCTGGGCAGTGATTGGGGAACAGGCTTAAACTTAGTTTCCAGCAAAAAATCACTCAAAGCCTGATTTTCGATGGCAGCCGGTTCATCCTCTGGATCGATGGTTTTTCCAGGTCTGGGTGCCACCAGACTCCAGCCATCCCAGTGAAATAGAGCTTCATGAACATAAATATCACCGGTTGATTCATCAACTGCCTGGGTGACTGCCGGCGAAATAAAACCTTCATCTTCCAGACTGATTTCTTTATCCAGCCGGACAAACCGGTAAGTTCCTGCTCTCTGGCAGAGCGAATGCCATTTTCGGGATTTATCATCCCAGACATCAACCCGGTAGCCCTGAACCAGGTCTTCGGCATAAAGGGTGATTTCTTTCCTGTGGGAAAAGTCATCATTGAGGGTCACAGCTTTGGCCAGGATTTGAGCTATATTCTGCGCCTGTTCATTTCTGATAACTCCCAGACCGCTGGAGCGCAGGGCCGGCAGCTCGGCTTTTTCTTTTGTTTCGGCTGTATCGGCCAGCTCAGCTGTCTTGAGGGCGACGGCGTCTACGTCGAGTTGCACCAGATCATATCTTTCCTCATCGGTCAGATTTAAGAAGCCATTGACTGTTTCTGGCAGCGGCTGACTGGCGGCAGCTTCAAAAATTCCCCTGGAGGAATCATAATTATAAGCAGTCCGCGGGTTATCATCACTTCGGCCAGCTGGGATCAATTTGATCCAGCCGCTGGCCGGAAAATCAGCCGGAACGTCCACTTCAAAATCGATGGCCAGACCGAGCAACCTCATCAGGGCTGGATAGCTGGTCAGTAAAGCCAGGGCCTGGTGAAAATCAATTTGAGGCCGGGTTATGGGGGCTCTCTGGACGACAGGTTGCCTGGTCTTAGGATCAACTGTAATCTTGTTTTTTGGCTTATAGAATTCCCTCAGGAGGTAAAAATCCTTGGGAGGCTGGGGTAATGGCGAGACCTGAACTGCTTTGAATTTCTGTCCCTCGGCTTCCCGCCTGACTGACTGAGCCATACGTGGCTGGGTAGCCTGAAGCTGGACGGTTTTAGCATAGCGCTGGTCGGTGATTGGCTTCAGGCGAATCTGAGCCAGTCCATCGGTATGAAACACTTTGGCTATGGGCGGAGGCTCTTCCGGAGATTCAGCCGCTACATTCAGATACTGCGCAGCCACAAAAGTCAGAACATTTTTTACCGGATAAGAAAAGACCAGATTTTTAGTGAGATCAGCCATCTCAAAGGAAACAACTGGAGCTTCCGGCTTGAAGATAGCCTGCCAGAGTTCGAGATCTGGCTCGGGAGAAATTCTTTTTATTTCCAGTGGCTCTCTATCTTTCTTCTTATCATAGATAACTTGAAAGTTAAGGGCTTTAACAGTTTCTGGCCAGTTGAGGATTTCTGGAAATAGATTCAGGCTGGGTGTTCTCCCGCCCCGTTCGTCTTCCAGCCGGATAGAAATAGCAGCTGAAAATTGTAGTTTCTCGTTCTTAATCCCGTTAGGGCATAAAGTCCACATTATGGTTGATTTGGGCATCTTAATCCTCCCCCTAAGCAAAAGCCTGACAGTAAGCCAGCCAGTCGTTTTCGGCCACCAGGTCGCAGAAAAGCGGTGGTGGCGAGGCCCCAAACTCTCTTTCGACTTGTAAAGTCACTTTAGTGCTAAAAAACAGAAGTTTAATCTTGACTGTGAGCGAAGCCTGGCCATAGACTTTATTACCCTCCTCCTCGTAAGTCAGAGAAAGATAAAACTCGGCCGAGATACTGATCAAGCCCAGAACATCAAGTTCTCCAGTGCAACGGACATAGCCTGAAATAGTAATATAACTGTCTTCGTATTTAAAATAAATTCCGGCCATCAAGGTCATTCCGCCGCTGGCCACTCCCAGATTCAGGGCAAAGCTGCCGCCAAATTCCAGAGAGCCTTCTACCAGTTTAATGCCATCCGGGGAGAGGACCAGAGCAAAAAATCCACCGCCTCCGAACATAGCAACTGTTAACAGGAAGGGATTGTTTCTTTCATTGAAGGCAAATCTCAAAGAGACAGGGTCACCGGTAAAAGGTAAGGCAATTTCTCCCGAGAACTTCAAGTTCTGCATGGAGAAGACACCAAAAGCTACATCTGGTATGGCTAAGCCATAGCTGAGTTTGGCTCCGGAAGCATCGACTTTGATGACTGGTCTACTGCCAGATCCGCCGTCAGAATCGCTTATACTGCCAGGAAGAGGGATTCTTCTCAAGAGTTCTTCAATAAACTTCAGAGGACCCTGAAACTTTATCGAAGCAATTTTCGGGTCAACATTGGTTTTCTTTCCTTTTTCAGCTGTAAAAGTGAATTTGGAGAATTTGACCAGGATGAAGGTTGTAACGTTTTGAATCAGATCAAGAGTGAAATCAGTCAATTCCCCTTTGGCCTGGTAAGTTGCTTCTTTCCCGTTAAAATAGGCCACCGCTTCAACATTCAGGGTGAGGCTGGCTTTAGCACCATCGCGGCTGGCTATGAAAATAGAAAAATCATGAAGGTTGGGTGTCCATTTAAGCAGAGTTTTGACTCCAGCCGGTGTTTTCCCGTCGTCTTCGTAAACCTGTTCGGTCTTGATATTCAGAGCCCGGTCGGTCATGCCAGGACTGGTAAAGTTAGTGACCTTATCGATGACATCCTGAAGAAGAATACCGCCAAGAATTTTAGCTTTATCGGTAAAGAACTTTTTCGGGTCAAATTCCCCTGACATGGCATCTAGAAGGGCATCGGTTATAGCCTCTTCGTCAGGCTCTGCCAGCGGACCGGAGTCGGCCTCAGGCGGCGGTTCGGACGAGGTAGAACTAAGATTGGCTCCGACCGGACCGAGAATTCTGGAGAGGCCAACGATCGAAAAGCTGGGGGTAGCTATGCCGCCAGATTTTTCGGCTTTACCTCCGGCGGCAAAATCCAGCAGGGGCGGATTCAGTATCTGAAAGAAAACTTCGCCTCTGTTTTGTAAGGCACTAAATGCCTGATTGATATAAACATCTGTATATTTAACCAGAGTACTGTCAAAGCCAACCAGATTCCTTAGAGCCGGAACCGAAATATTCGCCACTTCCATTGCCGGAAAACACATCGGCTGATCCTTAGCCAGGAATTCGTTCTTAGAATAAGCTGGCTTATCTTCACTTACCTTCCAGCTGATGGATTTAACTTCAAAGGAAGTGTCTCCTTTTTTGTTTTCAGGAGCAAAAGAGATCGTTTGCCCGAGAAAATCAGGTTGCCTTCTCAACAGAGAGGCTGAATTATAGGCTTCAGCACTCTCACCTGCTTTTTCAAAAGCATAATCTCCAGCGACAAAAGGCATCGGCATCTTAAACTGAACTTCATTCCCTTCTACATCGGTGCCTATAGCCTGAAAGATAAAATCGGCATTATTGACTCTGGGCCAGAAAGCTTCATCTTCGGCCCCGGCTACCAGAGGCGTCTTGCCGGGCTGATCAATCGGCGGAGTAACCAGGGTGGTCAGTTTAACCCTGGTAAAAGGAATCTCCATTGCTCCTTTAATAAGTTGCAGAGGTGCAGGAAAGATCCTCTCCGGATCGCGGACCACTATGTATTTTTTCTGAAAAAGATAAGCTACATTCTGTCCGTCCCGGGTTTTATAGAATTTCCGCTCTGTGATCTTAACCAGTGAAGCCCGGTGCCCAAAGGGCAGGAGATACCCGGCATAGACAACCTTAACATAATGATCCCTGCCCATAGTAGCCAGATGCTGCCAGGTAGTTACCTGCCTGATTGCGATGGCCAAAGGGGAATTAGGCGGCCAGTTGCCAATAGAATCAAGCCAGGCGCCCAGAGGGCTGAGCATTAGCCTGTTAACCTTGACGGGCAGTGGCCTGTATTTTGGAGTTCCCGGCAGGTTGAAATTGCTGGTTAGATGAACCAGCTGGTGACGGTCATTGGGATCGAGGGAGAGACGTGGCCGGCTGAGATGCTTGGGATCCGGACCGGTCAGGTTTTTAAGATCCACATCTGGCGACCAGACAGCCCTGATGGTCAAATAAGGGTTGTCTTTCTCGCTGACTGAACCATCCTCATTCAGGGCAGCCAGTCTGGTATGCCAGAGCTCAGTCCAGCCGTTTATGGAGACAGGACTGGCGGCATGAACCCAGACATTATAAATATTTGGAGACAGGATGAGCCTGTAGGGAAGTTCAATGGCAGTCTGGTGCTTCTCCGGTGGAATAATTCTTAACAAGGCACCGGCTAACTGAGCCTGGGCAATCTTACTCCTCTGGAAATAGGTCTGGGCCGAGGCTCCAGACACCGGGACTGAAGGACGTGCGGAGGCTGGACCAGCCGCAGTTCCAGTTCTGACCGCACCCGGTCTGGGAACTGCCTTAGCCGCGAGATCTGGCGGCAGAGCGACTGGCACCAGACTCGGCTGATAAAGCTGCCAGGCTAAAAGCGATTCCAAAGTCAGCGGGATGTCATTGATTTCATCCGGAATGATGAAGCTCAGGCGGGTCGGCCCCGATATTCTGGAATAGACTGGCGGCATCCTGGGTGTTTCTAAAGCCCCCATATCATTCAGTTCCGGAGTCGTCTCATAAAAAGCTTCTTCGGCCACACTCTGCGGTGGAAAATGAACAATCATATAACCTGGCTGGCTTCGGTTTTCTTTAACCAGATGAGGCCTGGGCCGGTCAATCAGCTTAAAATTAATAAACTCAAAGTCCAGGCAAAGCAGGTCATCCGGTCTCAGAATATTAAACATAGGCCCGGCTGGCCTTATTTCGATTTTCGCCTGGGGAAGTATTTTTTTCTGAATGGTCTTGAGCTGGCCGACGAGGGGCGCAGCTCCCAGGACCCCGGCATAGGACAGGAATTTTCTTCTGGTTATTGACGGTTTCTTTGATTCCTCATCAGCCTGGTTGGTCTTAACCGGATGAGAATCAGACATGTCCCCCTCCTTTTCTCTAAAGCAGACTGATTCACAGTCTCCTTAGACGCTTGTTCTTTACCCCTTCTGGCAGCTGTTAATCTGCATTTGATTTGATCTCTTCCTTTTTTATATTTATATCCTTAGTAAAGTCAAGTAAATTTTTCCAGCATTTTTTTAGTTTGTTTCTTTTATGAAGTTCTGCTATTTATAAAACATAATGGCTCAAAAACGACAGAAGCCTGGTTTCACCCCGCTGCTGGTAGGCCCACTAAGTGGCTTATTAAGCGGGATCTGCCTGGGCGAATGGAATGTTCTTCTGGAAAGGCTGAAGGGAAAATCAATTTTCGATTTCTCCGACCTGGCAGGTATTGCCATCTGGCACGGTTTGCTCTGGCTGGTCATCGGCCTGGCCGCCGGTCTGGTCTGGACTATCTGGCTGGTTGTCAGAAGAAAGCCGTTGAAAACAAATTTTATGAATTGGTTTATAATTTTCAGTTATTTTGCTGTCTGGATTTTAGGCCAGGGGTTTATCAATACCTATGTTTTCGCCGGCATTCTAAACCGGTCAGCTATTGTCTTAAATGCTGTTATTTTCATTCTGGCTATAGGTGGACTTGTCCTGCTCTGGCAAAAATCCAAAAAAAGAGCACCATCCTTTAATGCCTTCTGGAAAAGTTATCTGGCCATTCATCTGACTGTTTTACTGGCAGGCTTGGTGATACTTTTGGCACCGGCCAACATCCGCCAGAACCCGTGGGTGAATGAAGAGTCAGATTTAATTCCGGTTACCGGCCGGCCAGCTAAAAATGTCATTCTGGTCATCTGGGATGCGGTTCGAGCTGATCATCTAAGCTGCTATGGTTATCCTCTACAGACCTCCCCTTTTCTGGATAGCCTAGCCAGCCGCGGCATATTGTTTGAGCAGGCCATAGCTGCTTCTTCTCATACGGTTGAATCTGTACCATCTTTTCTTTCCTCCACTTTGCCCACTTCTCATCAGATGAATGACATTACTTCTTTTCTTCCTTCTAATCTGATCATTATCCCTCAGGTTTTTAAAGCCCTTGGCTACAATACAGCTGCTTTTTCCTTTAATCCATACTTTTCACCTGCCTACGGATACAATAAAGGCCTCGATCGTTTTTTTGCTCCTGATGAATTTTCTATAAAAGCCTATAAGACGATTTTCGGCCATATCCTTGACCGCTCGACGCGCCTACCAGTGGTCAGCCAGGGGCTAAAACCGATTTACCTTTTAAGCCAGAAGCTGGTCGCTTTTAGCTTTGGGGAGACCGAGCTGATCTCAACTGATCCCGAAACCATGACTTCCAGAATGACCAACTGGATTAAAAACCATGCCCAGAAGCCATTTTTTATGCTGGCTCATCTGGAAGGTGGCCATGCTCCTTATCTCGCCCCGACTGCCTTCGTTAAAAAATTCTGGCCAGAAGAGAATCTGCCAGAGAGGGAAAGCTGGCCAACCACTTTTCCTCAAAGCCTCGGATTGTTCCTGCCCTTTAGAGAAGGCCCGGAGATAGCTGAAGCCGACCGGCAAAAGATTATATCTCTTTATGACGCTAAGATTCTTTACCATGATTACTGGCTCGGCCAGCTGCTTGAATTTCTAAAGGCTGAAAACAGATTAAAAGATACGCTACTTTTGGTCACCGCCGATCATGGCGAAGAATTCTATGATCACCGTGGCTGGGGTCATGGGCATTCTCTCTACCAGGAGCTCATTCACGTCCCGCTGATCATGTGCGGAGAAGGCTGGCTGCCGGCTGGTCTGAAAATCAAAACGCCAGTCTCTCTACTGGATTTGTTCCCCACCTTATTTAATTTGCTGGGTCTGAACAATGTCATCAGCCTGCCTTATCCCCTGGAAGGAGAAGACCTGAGCCAGGAGCTTGGCGAGGGAAGAGAGCCGGAGAAAAAAGAACCAATTTGTTCAGAACTCACTCAAGGTTCTCAACAGGCCTGGTCGCTCGTCAATTACCCCTGGAAAATAATCCATTCGGTTTTTGGTTCAGAGGAAGTGACTGCGCTCTATAATCTGGCTGACGACCCTCAAGAAAAAAACGATCTGTCGGCCACTTATCCTGAAGAAACGAACAAATTACTGGTTTCTCTCCAGAAATTAATAAATCTGGCAGAGCAAAAGGTATTTAGAAGTCAGAGGCGATGGATAAGCCCGGCTGAAAAAGAAAAACTCCGCTCCCTCGGCTATATTGATTAGCAGAAAAGCCAACCCGGCTGGCCAGGCTGACTGGCCAATCAACCAGCCAGCTAATAGCAGCTGGCTAAAAAACAATCGAAGATTAGACAACCAGATTTTTATCTTCGGTGGTTTCAGGCAGTAATCGAAGCTTAATCTAAGCGGCCTGGTTTTTCTTTTTTCTCAGAATAAAGATCGAACTGAGTTTAATCCAGATCAGGCCAGCCGTCAGAAGAAGAGTTAGTGGCCAGAGCTCTGGCAAAAAAATAAGCAGAAGAGGGATAACTGTTGAATTAGCAAACTTACCTGGCTGACTGAAATTAAGCTTAAAAACTTTTTGGTCAACCAGATAAAAGAAATCAACCGAAATTAGATCAAACTTAATGAATTGATAGCTCAAATAAAAGTCAACAAAGGCAAAATTTATCATGTAGAGAGCAACAGGTAAAGCCAGGTCTGGATGGAAAGAAATAAAGTTGATAAAGAAAAAGAGGCATTCCACCCGATCAGCAATAATGTCTATCTCTGCCCCCAGAATTGTTCTCTGCTTAAAAGTTTTAGCCCAGAAACCATCCAGCCAGTCACCGAGCCAGTGAAGACCAAGCCCGAGATAATTATATAGTTCACGGTGATAGACAGCGGCCAGGCAGAAAAAAAGAAGTGAAGAAAGCAGTCGAAAAAGAGTGATCAGATTGGCTCCACTGGCCAGGCTGTCCGGTTTGGTTGATTTGAATATGGCCATTCTCTCCAACCAATTCTTATCTATTTCATGGCGATGTAAATCTTCATCACCACTTGTTTCTATTTTCGATTATTCTAACAGATGAAGCCCGGATTATAAAAGAAATTTCGCTCCGAGCAAAATATTAGTGGTAAAAAAACGGCAATAAGATAAAATTGGAACAGAAAGGAGGGATATATGCATATAGTCTGGACAATTCTTCTTGGGTTGGCCGCTGGGGTCATCGCTAAATTGATCTTTCCCGGTAAAGAGAATATGGGCTGGATCTTGACGACTTTGCTGGGCATTGCTGGCTCATTTCTATCCACTTACCTGGGCCAGCTTCTGAAAATTTATCAGCCAGGAGAGACCGCCGGCTTTATCGGTGCCATTGTTGGAGCTCTGATCATTCTTTTCATCATCAGCCTTTTCAGGAGGAAGGCCCGCTAGTCAGCTCCTGACTCCCTTTTGATTCGCCAGTGAGTTCCCGGCACCGCTATTTTATTTTATCTGTATTCCCGGATTTCAGGCTAACATTTGTCTAAATTCTTCTGGACTACAAGCTCAACTCTGATTAGAATCGAATCACGAATGAAAAAACACCTGAAATATAACTTGCCTGTTGGCTCTGGACTATTTATTCTTTTAATTTCTTTATGTCTAATTTCGACCTGGGCGAGAGGAGTGCAAAAGATGCAGAGTAGCCAGGAGATTAATCTGCCAGAAACAATTGATGGCTGGCAAGTGGAAGGGCCTCCCCTGAGAATCGACGACACCACAATCTTTGACTATATGGATGGCGGCGGTGAGCTTTACCTGGCTTATAAATTCAACAGCCTGCTTGTTTACCGTTATACCAGAGGACCAGAGGAAGAACTCCTGGTAGAAATATATCAGATGGAGACTCCTGATGAGGCTTTTGGCCTGCTGTCGCTTGACTGGACGGGAGAACCTGTCACCTTGAATTCTGCTTTTCCAGCCCGGCCCGAAAACCCGGTTTGTCCGGATTACACGGCTCTATATGGCGAGGGATTGCTGCGGGCCAGAGCCGGCAGCCTTTATCTACGAATATTAGCTTCGAGAGAAACACCTGACGTCAGAGAAACAATTTTAAAGCTGGGGAAAATCCTGGCTGGAAAAAGCCAGCCTCAGTCTTTGCCTGCCATACTAGATGTCATTATTCCTTCAACCGACTCCGACTGGAAAATACGCCGGGATAGGACTGTCTACTTTCATTCTCACCTGGTTCTAAATTCCTTTTACTACCTGAGCCATGAGAATATTCTAAATTTGAATCACTCGACCGAAGGCTTATTGGTTTGCTTTGAAAAAAAGGAGCAGCAGCCCGGCCGCCAGCCGGTTAAACTTATTGTCATCCGTTATCCAGGGATTCAAGCTGCCCTGGCTGCTCTCGCCTCTTTCCTTCAGTCTTATTTACCTGAAAAAGCAGATCAAGTTGACCTCTGTCCAGGCCCGGGAAAAACAGGTAGTGTCAGGGTTGAAGATGGCTGGCTGGGCTGGAGATTGTCCAGTAATTATCTGGCTCTCGTCTTTGAATGTCCAGGCCAGGAATCGGTAGCTGAGCTTTTGAGTCAGCTAAACTTTCCCTGAGGGAAAATAATTAAAAAGCAATGGAATAGTGGAGGAAAGAAAAATGAAGATTAAAAAAGAGGTTATAACCAGGCGGGACTTTCTTCGCGGGACAGCTGCTACAGCTCTGGGCTTGACTGTACTGCCTGATTGGCTTAAAGCCGGGATGGTGAAAAAGGAGACCAAATCGGCTGCCGACCAAAAAAGCCTGGTTCTGGTTGTCCGCGATGAACATGTTCTCGACAGCAGTGGCAATAAGGTCGATAAAAAAGTTCTCGGAGGGATGATAAGCCAGGTCATGACCGCTCTAACTGGCGAAAAAGAAATGAAAAAGGCCTGGTTAAAATTTTTCAGTCCAAAAGATGTCGTCGGGCTGGTACCAACTCCACTGATGAATCCTACCCATAATGAGCTTATTGAATTTATAAAAGAATCTCTAGTAGCAGCCGGTCTGCCCGAGGCCAATATCAGGTCGGCCCAGGGACGCTCAGTTGATCTTAACTCTATAACCGCTTTGATCTCTCTGCCTGGTTTAAAAGCTCACTGGCTGACCGGGATCGGCACGGTGATAAAAAATTATATTCTATATTCTGGCGCTCCCAGAAATTATCACTATGAACATAGTACGAAGCTGGGCGAGATCTGGCACCTGCCGCAGGTCAAAGGGAAAACAAGATTAATAATTGTTGACGCTTTGCGTCCGGTCTGTGACCGAGGACCACAATTTGATCCAAGATACAGATGGCCTTACAAAGGGCTACTGGCCGGAACCGATCCAGTCGCTCTCGATGCAGTCGGGTTGAAAATTATTCAGACCAAAAGAGACGAGCTAAGAGGCGAACACTGGCCAATCTCTCCCCCACCAATTTGCATCGAAGCGGCCGATAAAATTTATAAGCTGGGGAATAGCCGGTTGGAAAATATAGAGATAAAAACTATCGGCTGGACTCAAGAGCTACTGCTTTAATCAGTTCTCCCATCCCCTTGTTGCGGCTTCCAGCTAGATTGTGAATTTTATAGCGGACTTTCTCCACCTGTCTTTGGATATAAAAAAAAAGAGTTTATTGGAGACAATGACCTGATCAGTTTTGGACTCATCAGGAACCGGGCTGTCGATTACAGCTTATAAGGTAAGTATGGTGAAAAGTTGGTGCTTTCAAAAATCTTGCCTGAAAAGCTAATCTTTATAAGATAGAACGATTACTTATAGGACAGATTGATCCTCATCTAAAAAAGAGCCCTGAAATAAAAAAAAGTCATCAAGCCAGAAGCAATGAGTCTTATCAGGAGGGAGACAAAATAGCCCAGCAAAACTCCCCAGCCAGCCTTCAAGGCAGAGGCTTCACTTTTACCGGCCAGCAACTCACCAATAATAGCTCCGGCCAAAGCCCCGATGATCAAGCCAAAAGGCGGGAAAAAAAAGACGCCAATAACCATTCCGAAAAAAGCGCCCCAGCTACCCCACCTGGTGGAGCCATATTTTTTCGCTCCTCTAACTGGCAGAAAATAATCAACAAACACAGAAATAATGGTAACTGCGGCCAGGCTAAACAATAATGGCCGGCTGAAAGTATCCCAGCCCCGAGCCAGGCAAAGCAAAATAATACCCAGAAAATTAAGAGGAGGCCCGGCCAGTACCGGTAAAATGCTTCCAGCCAAACCAAGCAGCTGAAGCAAAGAACCAGCGACCAGCAAAACTATTTCAAGCATGTCTTAATCAGCAGAAAATATCAGTCTGTCCTGTTCACTGCCATTAGATCGGCCAGGAAACTTTTGACTGCCTTTACCGCCATTACCTATCCTATCAGCTGCTGGACTCAGATTGAAGTACGAAAAGGAACAGCATAAGGACCCTCCCTGATAAAAGCCATAGCTAGTTGGAGCTTTTTTAACTGGAGTCTGGCCACGGCCAGGAGAACGGCTTTTTGAGTCATTTCCCTGGCTTTTTCGATTAAAGTCAGCTGATTATTTTCCTCGAGCAGTTCTGGTCCGCTCCTTCCAGGCAGAAGGCTGTAATCTTTTGGGTTTATTTCCGGCGAGCAATAAATCAGCCCTTCTTCTCCAACTTTTCTTAAGACTTTCCCCCAGACTTCTGGCTCCCACTGGTCCCGGGTAAATTTCCAGCCAGGAGATTTAATCAGGTCCAGGTAGCCGTCCGGCCCTTGAAGTTTCAGCAGGTGAAGAAAGGTTCTATATTCAGGCGAGCCAACCGGATCAAAAGGATCGCTGTTGTTAGCCACAATAATAATCGTGCCACCTTTTTTAGCCGCCGGCAAAGCTCCGGCTGCCGCTTTGGCCGTCTGATAATGATTCTGGCCGACATACCCCCCGTGAGTCAGAACCACGTCATATTCTCTGTCTAGAGGAATAGCCACGTAATCCTTGATAAACTGAAAGGCCTGGAGGTTGGACTCAACCAGATCTCCGGCGAATACTCCGGTCATCTGCAAATCTTTATTGAGGGTAACGTTGAGGGCGAAATCAACTCCCGCTTTTTGAGCAATCTCCAGGGCTTCTTCGTGGCAAGGGTTGCCATCAAGAATGAGATTGGTGGCCAGTGGGTTTTCCAGATATTCAGGGCCGTGAAATTTTTCTATGGTTTTAACGTTAACCAGACCTGGACAGATAGCTTTCCTGCCCCCGGAAATCCCCGCGAAAAAGTGGCTCTCGACCAAGCCGGTAACTATTTTGAGGTCAGCTAGATAGAAGTGCCGATTGATAGAGATCGGCGTCTTGCGACTGGTCAGACCAAGGCTGAGAAAAAGGTCTGGATCATCAGCATTATGATCTATTATTTGATAATTGCCGACCACTTCCTCACCGTACATGGCCAGCTTCTCCTTAGCTGTAGTCGGCCGGTGTAAACCGGTGGCGACAATGATTTTAATATTTTCTTTTAAAATTCCAGCTGCTCTCAACTGTCTCAGAAGAGGAGGCAGTAGGCCACTTTCCCCCTGGTAGGGCACGGGTCTGGTGATATCAGAGACAACTATGGCCACAGACAGGTTGCCCGCCGTCCTGTTTTTTCTCTGGATGATTTCTTCCAGCCGGGGGGTGCCTATCGGGTGAGAAAGAGCTTCTTCTACTGCCTGACCAGGATGAGTGGCAGGCGGAATTTCTTTCATGCTCAGTTCCTGACAGTCAGGCGGCACCTCAATTTCCAGATAGTCATGGCCAAATTCGATTCGAATCTTCTTCCAACCTTTTGTTTTAACCGTTTCAATTAGGCTTTTAAACTCTGGTTTCATTTTTAGTTCAGCTCCTTCTTTCTCTGCTAGTGATATTTTCCTGGTCAGCTCTTCTAATCATCGGCCTCAGCAGGAGTTACCTCTGAATCACCAATAAACTCTTCAGCTTTATAAGAGAACACGGCCAGAGTAGCTTCACTTCCCCCTGCCATCCTCTGTTTACCCGATCCCATTTAAAGTCGTTTTCCCCATTTTTGCCTCCAGAGCTGTTCGAGCCTGTTTAGCCGGAAAGACCCATTAGACTCTTACCGGCTATCAGCCATTGTTTATCTTCATTTCCCAGGTGAGTTCTAAGGCCTTCTTGTAAGTGGCACTGACTCCGCAGTATCTATCCTGAGACAGCTCAATAGCTTTTTCAAGTTTATCTTTTGCCAAATCTTTCCCGGTAAATTCATAAATGACATGCATCTTATAAAATTGTTGCGGATGTTCTTCTGTCACCACACCTTCGACAGTTATCCTGAATTTTTCCACCTCTACCCGCATTTTTCCCAGAATAGAAATGACATCCATGCCGGTACAGCCGGCCAGAGCCACCAACATCAACGGCTTGGGCGGCGGGCCAAGCCCTTGCCTCCCTCCCTCAGGAGGGACATCCATAACTATTTTGTGTTCGCCAACTGAAGCTTCAAAAGCCAGGCCTTCCAGCCAGTCGGCCACAACTGAGATTTTATTATCATCATCGTTATGGCTCATCGGCACCATCCTTTCAGTTTCTCTGCTTTATTTTACCAGAAGACGTAGCCTTCCAGTCAAATTCATTCCAGGTCCGATCAGGCCCTCTCTGGAGGTCATCTGACTCACCGGCCGACAGACTCAAAACCAATCAGTTGAAATGGCCGGCAGATATTACCTTATAATTCCGATAGGATTAATATAAATAAAAGGTTTCTGGTGGGCGAACAGATCTTCCCCCGGTCAGACCCTATCTAACCCTATCCGGCCACCAGCCAACCAAAGTAATCTGACTGCTTGAATAACTAACCGCCGGGATAGTATATTAGAAAAGACAGAAAGAACAAATCATGTTCAGGTCAATTAAAGCTCTGAGGAGGTTAGAGGTGAAGGCTCACTGGAAGATATTTTCTGCTTTTATCCTTGTTTTCATCTTTTTGGTTGCTTTTAGTTCAGGAGTCAAAGACATTACTCAGGCTGACCCTGCTCTGGGCCAGTTAAACTGCTACACTATTCTCGTCGGAAAAAAGGCCAGTGCCGACGGCTCGGTCATGATTGCCCATAATGAGGATGACTATGGTGAGATCGTCGTCAATGTCAGAAAAATAGCTCCAAAAAACTATGGTCAGACAGTTAAAATTAATCTCGGCCATGGCGGAGTTTTTGAGACTACCGGCCAGGTAAATGGCTTTCTCTGGATTGAGGCTACCGAACAGGAATTTGCTGATAGCTTCGTCAATGATTATGGGGTGGTCATCACCTCCAATAGCTGTCCTTCCCGAGAGGTGCGTGAAGATTTCACCGCCGGCGGAATCGGTTACATGTTGCGAAGAATTGTGGCCGAAAAAGCCCGCAGCGCTCGTCAGGCGGTCAAGCTGGCCGGAGAATTAATTGAGAAATATGGCTACCGCAGTTCAGGTCGGACTTATTCCATTGCCGATAAAAATGAAGCCTGGATGCTGGCCGTCATCAAGGGGCGACACTGGTTGGCTCAAAGAGTACCTGACACTGAAGTAGCTGTCATTCCTAATTTTTACACCATAAGGCAGATTCGTCTTGATGATCCGGAGAACTTCCTGGGCAGCCCTGACCTGATTGCCTATGCTCGGGAAAACGGCTGGTATGATGAAAAAAAAGATGGTCCTTTCGATTTTAAAAAAGTCTTCAACCGGCCGTCCAAACGGGAACCTGTCTTTGATGGCAACACGCTGAGAATGTGGCGCGGCCTGACTCTCCTCAGCGGGCAAAAATGGGAGATAACCGGCGATTTTCCCTTTTCTTTCGAGCCGGCCAGCAAAATCACAGTGGAGAAGCTGATGGCTGTTCTGCGCGATCATTATGAGGGAACAGAATATGATGCTACCGACGGCTATAAGCTGGGCAGCCCTAATAAAACCAAATTCAGGACAATTTGTACCGCCTCAACCATTAATTCTTTTGTAGCCTGTTTAAACGAGCAGAAGCCAGAACCCATCTCCGCTTTAACCTGGCTGGCTTTTGGTCAGCCTGATACGACAATTTATCTCCCCGTTTATTCCGGGCTGGAAACCCTTCCCCCCGGAGCTGGTTTTGGCCCGAATTACCATGATTACGAACTTCTTTATGAGCAGCATTTTAACCCGGTCGAGATCAAAGCAGCCAGTCACCAGCTCCTTTCCACCCGTGTGCAGCAATTTGAAAATCTGGTTGAGACCAACTATGGTCAGATGATCGAGTCGGTTAGAAAAAACCTCAGGCCAATTGAAGAAGAATATTTGAAGACGAGCCGGGAATTGGAAAGCAGGTTGTCTGCTCTCCATACCCAGGACAAAAAAGCAGCTCAAAAACTGCTCGCTGATTATGAACTGGATATTTTCAAACAAATTATCGGTGTCTATGATAAGCTTCTTAAAGAAAATAGACCCGTGGTTACCGCCCTGGCTCTGGAACCTTAATTCCAGGGAATGAAGATTAAATTCATTCCTGGCCGCTTTTCTATGGATCTTTTCTGCTCAGAGTTTATCTGACATAAATTTCATCAACGAGCAGCCAGGCCTTTTGACCGGCCCGCCGGTAGCCAGAAGGTACAGTTCCGATATTGGTAGCGGTCAGCCTGATAAACCTGGCCTCGCGCCCTTTCAGGCTGAAGGCCAGATTCCTGACCGCTGTTTCGCCTTTTTTGCCTGCTTCCGGTTGTGATAATTTTTGATCGATTACAGTTTCAAACTTTTTTCCATCCAGAGACAGCTCAATTTTAACGGCGGCTGGTAGAAAGATCCCTGCATTGTTATCTTCTAATAGGCTGAGTTCCAGTTCATAGACATCTTTCTTGTCCCCCAGATCAAGCACTACCTGCAGGTCATCACCCTCAAAACCCTGCCAGTTTTCATCAGAAGCCTCTGGCCTGGCCCTGACCAGATCAATTAATGTCTTTTCCTCACCAGCACCAATTCTATTTTTGGCCGGTGGATTGAAGTAGATAACCTCAGCTATGGGCAACGACTGACTGTAATAAGCAGTAGCTACTACACTTGGTAATCTCACCGGATGAAAAGCTCGGGCTTTGAGAATTTTATTACCGCTTATGAGAAGCTCTTCTGTATAAAGCGGAGATTTTACAGTTGGTTCGCTACCGTCCAGCGTATAGTAAATTTCAGTCCCGTCCAGAGGAACAGTTATCGAGACCGAAGCTGGCTGGGCCGGGCTGACATGAGCTGTGGCTGGCTTGATGACCGGCTCAGGCACCACCGCCCATCTTTCATAATCTTCTTGTTTCCGATCCAGGCGATCAAACAGATTTTGGGCAGGCTTCGGTTCTCTGTGATCATTTAAAGCAACTGTTAAAGCCAGGATTTTTATTGAGTTGTTTCTCGGCAGTACAATTTCCTTAGCCCCCAGCGGCAGCTCAATTTGATATTTAAAGATATAACCGTAGATATAAGGTTCATTGCCTTCTTTGCCACTCATCGGTCGGTGAAGATGAGTAGTGAATAAGGCTACTTCATCCTGGCGAATATAACCAGGAGTGACACCGATATAAGTAAATCGATCCTGATCAAAATCAATACTGGCGGCCGGTCCTTCTGCCCAGAGCCGGTTATCCCATTGGCCGATGAAACCAGACCAGTAGCCAATCGGTATCTCCACCTCTTTCTGGCCGAGCTTGAAGACTCCTTTCTGGTTTTCTTCAGAGGCTGCCGCCAGCATATAAAGGTAATTGAAATTTCCCTCAGGCAAACTGATAACCTGACCCTCACAGGTCAAAGCATTTTTTGCTCCGTCAAATTTCGGACCGAGCTTAAAACCCATCCGACCAGCCTGAATTGAATCAGGCATTAACTCAGCGGGGAGACTCCAACCGTCAGCTCCAAAGGCCCCATCAGACCGGTTGTGATCAAAGCTCATGACATCAAGATTATAAGGGAGATCAACTGGTTTGAAGACTGGCTTGACCAGCTGCTGACCAGGAGAATTTATTTCTACGGCCAGGGTTTTCAAACCATAAGCCGCAAGATCAAAGGTCAACTTATTGGCTTTAAATTGAACCTCAGCTAATCTGTCTTCGACTCCATTGACCTCTCTGGCTGATTTAATGGCCGAGGGAAAGGTCAGGCTGGCTTTTTTTACCGATTGTCCTCTGGTTTCCACCAGCCGAACGATGATCTCTTCTGAATTTTCAGCCTTTTTGACCGCCAGAACTCTGACTCCCTCTGGTTCAACGGTGAGGAAGCTAAATATTTTACCGAGTGGTCCGGGATGAGCCTGGGTCTCAAAAGCAATTAAAGGCTGATTTAGCCTCAAAGCCTGCTCGACTGTTCGGCCCTGACGCCAGTCCCCTTGGTGACCATAAAGGGCATAAAGAATCTCATGACGGCCAAAATCCTGGGTAGCCTGTTCTTTGGGCCAGCTTCTGACGCCCGGAGTATAGAGAAGAGTCAGGCGAAGAATATTGTCTGCCGGTTTATCTGACCCATATTTACAATCTTCCAGAACCGAGACACCATAGGAACCAGTTTTATCAGTCAGGTCAAACCACAGATGGGACGGAACTTCAAATTTTTTTGGATCGTTGTTGCTTCTTTCCAGAGTGCCTACCTCCCAATTATAGGTAGCCACCGGATTAGCCACGGTCAAAGGCAAAACTGCCTTGATAGACGATTCGGCTGTGGCCCAATCAATTTGATTGTCCCACTCTACTCGCTCACCAGCTTCGCCGGCCGACAATCTGATCGTCTGGACAAACCTTGAATGTCTTGACTCCCGCTCAATCCTGATCGCAATCCGAGCGGGCCCGTTTTCCAGCACGGTTATTTCGGCCGGACCTTCGACATACCCGACCGGAGGTTTCATTCTATCTTCCCAGTCCATATTCCAGGCAGGCCATTGCTGTGGTTTCTCATGGTGAAAAGATAAACGCGCTGGAGAGGCCAGCAATTCCTTCTTTGCCTTTTTATCATAAAGGCTGGAAACGTCTCCATCACGGTTAATCTTAACCACATAGCGCAGGTTTTCCAGACTGGTTTTATCTACCTTGAGACCGGTACTCAACCGACAGGGTTCGGCCGAAGGTCTGACATCATAGACACTGTAGCCAAGAGAAGGAACTCTGGCCAAAAAGATGATCTTAACCCTGTTTTTATTAATTTCTTTTATCTGGGAAGGAGTTTCCTGACCGTCGGGACCAAAAACCCGGCAGCTGGTCACCGCCTCAGGAAATTCTATTTCAGCTTCGACTACATCTTCCCGGTTAAAGGCAAGTGGATTATATATGGCCAGAGGCCGACCGCTTACTCTGGTATCAAGGCCATCAATCACCGCCCCGGCCGAACTTTTCAGCACCTGCTCAAATTGATTGGCAGCCAGGACTTCATCATTCCAGGAAAACTCATAGGCCCGAGGAATGCTTGTCCCGGGAAGTATATCATGAAACTGAGCTCCGAGAACCAGCCGCCAGGCTTCATTCAGCCTGGCCCGCTCATAGCTGATTCCACCTGACCAGTCACTAATAACAGCTGCGGCTTCAGCCGAGTAAGCCAGAAATTCATTTTTCCTGTTCCAACGCTTCATAGCTGCCTGGGAAGTGATGGAGCCAGCGGAGTGGTTAGTCAGCAAGAATTCTCCCTGATAAACGGGTAACTTTTTCTTCTGGTCAGAAGTGATAGTCACAAACAGCTCCTCAGCCTTAGAAGAAGCTATTTTTATCTCGTTTTCCCGGCTGCTGGCCAGGCTTTTTCCCAGATTAATAACTGAAATTTCATCCGGTGCTCCACCCACGTCTCCTGTCCCATAGTACATATAATCGGCATAAACGCCATATTTCTGGCCATTTTCTTTCACCCGGTTCATCCAGGTTTCATTGCGGGTTAAATCCCCTGTTATTTTACTGACATAATCACCCGGATTCAGGGCGGCAATGATCGACTGCCCATCAGGCCCGGCCCAGACACCAAGATTAAAAGGAATGCCAACCGCTGACCCCCAGGAAAGCTTCTGAGTAGAAAAACCCTTCAGCCCACAGTGGGCCAGGATGGAAGGCAGTGAAGCTGGAAAACCAAAACAATCAGGCAAAATATATTCCTGGCTGCTGAACCCGAATTCCCGGCGAAAATAATGAGTTCCATAGAGAATCTGCCTGATGATTGATTCGGCTGAAGGAGCCATCACATCATTTTCTTCCATAGAAGAACCAGCTGGAAACCATCGCCCTTGGGCAACATAATCTTTAACTCTTTTATACTCTTCTGGATAATATTCGTTCATCAGGCGATAACGGTTGGCCCCACTGAAATTGAAAACATAATAAGGGTATTTCTCAAGGAGAGAAAAATTATCAACCATGGTGTTCCAGATATATTCCCTGATCGTCTTCTGGTAATCCCAGCGCCATTGTGTATCAAGGTGGGCATAGCCAACAGTAAATAGAATCTTCTGACGGCTTAGATCCGGCTTGTCCTGGGCCTGAGTCAGAACTGGAAAGGCCAGAGACAGGCTGACCAAAATTGAGACGATAAATAAAGCGGCAGGCTTTCTGCCCTTAAAAGTTTTAAGGCTGTGCATAGTAAACCTCTTTTAATTTTTTTAAAAATTCCCTCTTCTCAATTTAAATAAACGCCCGATCAGGCTGTCTTCAAGCTCAATCATAATATTCAAGACCAAGGTGGGTGATGAGCTCCTCGCCTTTCATATAGCGCAGTGTGTTTTTGAGTTTCATTAACTGGATGAACAGATCATGCTCTGGATAAAGCTCCGGAGCACACATCGGGCTTTTAAAATAAAATGACAGCCACTCCTGAACACCTCGAAAGCCTGCCCTCTGGGCCAGGTCAATAAACAGGGCCAGATCCAGAACAATGGGAGCAGCTAGAATACTATCCCGGCAAAGAAAATCAATTTTGATCTGCATCGGATAACCCAGCCAGCCAAAGATATCGATATTATCCCAGCCCTCTTTATTATCACCTCGAGGAGGATAATAATTTATGCGGACCTTATGATAAAAATGGCCATAAAGCTCTGGATAAACCTCGGGCTGAAATATATATTCCAGTGAGCCCAGCTTGCTTTCTTCCTTGGTCTTAAAAGACTCGGGATCGTCCAGGACCTCGCCATCCCGGTTACCCAAAATGTTGGTTGAAAACCAACCGTCCAGACCGATCATCCTCGCTTTGAGACCCGGGGCAATAATGGTCTTCATTAAAGTCTGACCTGTTTTGTAGTCTTTCCCGGCTATCGGTAGATTATGCTTCTTGGCCAGTTCAATCATAGCTGGAATATCAACCGTTAGATTAGGTGCTCCGTTGACAAAAGGCACTCCGGATTGCAGGGCAGCATAGGCGTAAATCATGCTGGGAGCAATAGCCGGGTGATTTTCTTTCATAGCTTTTTCTAAGGATTCGATCGTCTGATGGACAGGATCAGGCTTCATAAAAATCTCAGTCGAAGCACACCAGATCATGACCAGGCGGCTGGCCTGGTTTTCTTCTCTGAATCTTTTGATATCATCCATCAACTGCAGGGCGAGATCATACTTGGTCGCACCGTTTTTCTTGTTAGTCCCGTCCAGTTTTTTAACATAATTCCGGTCGAAAACAGCCGGCATGGGCTTGATCTTTTCCAGCTCTTCCCTAACCGGATCAAGGTGTTCCTTTCTCAGAACGCCAGCCTTCAGGGCAGCTTCATAAGCATTATCAGGAAAAATATCCCAGGCCCCGAAAACCAGATCATCAAGATCAGCCAGTTCGACAAAATCTTTTATCCTGGGTACACGCTTCTCAGTTCTTTTACCCAGCCTGATTGTCCCCAGCTGTGTGAGTGAGCCAAAAGGCTGGCCCAGCCCGTGGCGAATAAGCATGGTACCAGCGATAAAAGTCGTGGCCACCGCCCCCAGCCCTGGCATCAGAACGCCTAATTTACCTTCTGGTTTTCTGATTTCAATTTTATCTTTCATATCTGTGTCCTCCAGGGAAAAATTTTAGGATAAAATAATACAAAAACCATATCACAGGCCGATTTTTTCTTCAACTCAAGAGCTGAGATCATTCTCTGAATTCGCCAGAAATCATTGATACTTATTCCTCTTCTGCTCGGCCTGATCAAGCTCTTTCAAAACAGTTTGGCCACTTGATTGTGGACAGATGAAAGGGAAAAGGATAGGAAAAAACTATTAAACATCACCTTACAAAATATTGATATTCAAAGTCTGAACTCCTATAATCTCTAGGCAATGGTTACCTATGAGAATAAGGGTTTTAGATTTCTACCTAAAAATTTGATTATTTTTACTTTAAAAATCTTTGACCGGTTGTCTCTCTTTTTTGTTGAGCTAAAAATTAATCCGAACCATCTCAGCCTGGTCGGATTGATAGCAGGGTTACTGGTTGGTCTTTTTTACGCTCTGGGCTACCCGGTCTGGGCTTTAGTTTTCCTGCTGATTTCTGGCATGATGGATATTCTCGATGGCAAGGTAGCCACTAATGGTAACAGGAAAACTCGCTTCGGAGCTGTTTTTGATTCCAGCCTGGATCGGTATTCGGAATTTGCCATGTATCTTGGCCTTGGCTTTTACTTCCGTCATCACTGGATTCTCTGGGTACTGGCTCTGGCCTTTCTGGGGTCGACCATGGTCAGTTATACCAAGGCCAGAGCAGAAGGGCTCGGTCTCCAGTGTCAGCTGGGAATTATGCAGAGAGCCGAACGATTGGTTCTTTTGATCCTGGGAACACTGATCGGTCTGATCATTCAACGCTTTGATCAGACCATGATAATAACCATCATTATCCTTGCCCTGGCTTCCAATCTAACTGCAATTCAGAGAATAAGATTTGTCTATCGCCAGGATCGTCAGGAAAGAAATAAATATTGATTTTATCTATTTGCCCTGTGAATCTTTTTCTTTTTTCTTGCGTTCAATCAGTTCTTTTCGCTTTCTGACCCAGCCTTTCTTTTCGATCTGGCGCGCTCGGGCGATGGCCAGGGCTTCAGGCGAAACATTATCAGTAATGGTCGAACCGGCGGCAATGTAGGCGCCACGACCTATTTTGACCGGTGCTACCAGTTCTGTCCCCGAACCAACAAACGTCTCGCGCCCAATGGTGGTCTTATTCTTTTTTTCGCCATCATAATTGCAGGTTATGGTTCCGGCTCCGATATTTACTCTGTCTCCAACCTTAGCATCACCCAGATAACTCAGGTGCATGGCTTTTGACCCCTGGCCAAAAACCGTCTTTTTCATTTCGACAAAGTTACCCACCCGGCTGCCCGCCTTCAATCTGGTTTCCGGTCGCAGGCGAGAGAACGGCCCCACCTGAGCCATCTTTTCCAGGCGAGAACCTTCGATGACTGTTGAACTAAAAACTTTAACTCCGTCGCTGATCTGGCTGTCAATGATGTGGCTGTGCGGGTAAAGGCGGCAATGACTTCCGATTTTGGTCCGGCCTTCAATTATCACCCAGGGATAAATGATGCTTCCCCGACCAATTTGAACCTCGGGATCAATCCAGGTCTCTTCTGGTGATAAAAAAATCACTCCCCGCTCTTCGAGCTCGGCTACCTTTAATCTGTTCAAAATCGAGGCTGCCCGACTCCAGTCGGCTGGTCCCATTATGATGAGAAAATTTCCTTTTTCCTCGTCTCCAACCCAGTCAAAACCAAGGCCGTCATAATCTGGTTTCAAATAATCAGTCAGCCTGACCACATCTAATTCACCTGAAGGCTTAAAACTTTTTTCCAGCACCAGCTGACTGTCCTCTTCATCAAGATTAACCACGGCCAGTCCGGGATAAACGAAATAATCCTCGCCAGCTTGCTCAGCTTCGGTTTTCTGCCTGCCGGCCAGTAAGGTCAGACTGTAGCCATTTTCCCGGTGAGTTTTTAAAGCTTTTAGAAAAATATCGCTGGTGACTGGAAAAAACTCAGTGGAAAGGAGTAGCAAGTCACCTTCTCTTTGTAGCAAAGATAGATAGTCTGTTAACTTTTTTTCTGCCTTTGTTTCTTCTGGCTGGATAAACACCAAACGGTTATTTTTTTTGCGTGCTTCTTTGCCCTGCTGAGGCGGAAGCTTATCTGAAATGATTGCTATTTTGTTCGGTCGGAGCTCTAAACAGACTTTTATTAAATGATCCAACCTGGCTTCGGCCGAGAGGATTGCGGGTAGTTGTTCTCCCCCACCGCCTTCCGCCCTTAGCTGGCTGATTAAGACTTGGAGCTTCTTTGTCATGAAAGTTTAACCAGGATTTTAAATCTCTTGTCTTCCCACAGCGGCTCAAAGTCGGTTTCATTCTGAGCCAGAACAGCCAGGGATTTATCTTTTTGAATGGCTTTTTTTAAAACTTCAAGACTGTCCTCAGGGCGGTTACTCTGCACATAAGCAATAGCCATCAGATAATAAATCCTGGCTTCTTCCTTTTTAAATTCGAGAGCTTTTTCCAGCAATTTAAGAGCGCCTTCATAGTCGGCCTGATTGATTTTCATTTGAGCATAAAGAAGATAGTCTTCAACCGTTTTCAGGTTAACTGATTCCTTTTTCTGACCTTTCTGGCAGATGGTAAGATAAACCCGTGCTCTGTCAACCAGCTCATGCTCTTCCGGGAATTTTTCTATCAGGTTTTCGAACGAAGAGACAGCTTTCTCCAGGTCCCGCCGCCGAAAATCTTTTATTCCCTGACTGTAAAGACTAAGGGCCTTCTGATAATCGTCCTTTTTCTTGAGTTCACTCACCTTATTCTCCTGACCACCAAAGGTTTTATGTGTGGTATTTTACAATAAGCAAAGGCAATTTGACAAGTTCGCCGGCCTTATTTTTAGTCTGTGATCTCTGATTCTCTGGTCTGAAGACAGATCCTGCCTGCTTCTCTGGTAAAAAAACTGGCCTCGAGACTACCATTCAGATATTTTTATGCTAAAATTAAAAAGTGAAAGTGCTTCTGGCTGAGATCTTAGAAAACCTTTATCAGCAAAAAATCACTCCGGAGCAAGCCCTGCAGAAACTAAGGGACTTTCCCTATGAAGATCTGGATTTTGCCAAAGTCGATCATGCCAGAGAGCTGCGCCGGGGCACACCCGAAGTCATTTTCGGCCAGGAGAAAACGACCCAGCAGATCCTCCAGATCAGCCGGGCGATCCTCAAAAAAGGTAGTAATCTTCTTATTACCAGACTGTCAGCTGAAGCTTATAATGATCTCAAGAGACAATTGCCTCAGGGCAGATATCACCAGCTCGCCCGCTCACTAACTGTAATTAAGAAGAAACCAGTAGCCGGCCGGGGGCCCATAGCCATCCTGACCGCTGGCACCTCCGATATTCCGGTGGCCGAAGAAGCAGCCGTCACCTGTGACTTTCTGGGTAATGAAGTCATCAAGATCTTCGATGTGGGGGTAGCCGGTTTGCATCGTCTTTTGAGTCACTATGATGAGCTGCGCCAGGCACGAATTATCATTGTGGTAGCCGGCCTGGAAGGAGCACTGCCCAGTGTGGTCGCTGGCTTGGTTAAGGTTCCAGTCATAGCCGTTCCCACCAGTGTTGGCTATGGAGCCAGCTTCCATGGCCTGGCCGCACTTCTGGCCATGCTTAACTCCTGTCCGGGCGGGGTGGCAGTAGTCAATATTGACAATGGTTTTGGCGCTGGTTATCTGGCTAGCTTGATTAATCACTTAGAATGAAACTACTGGAAAAAAATAGTTTATTTGAGGCTGGCTTCTTGACAACCAGCTGCCTCGAAACTATTTTATATAACATAGGCAGGCCAAATTTCAGCTGATGGAAATAACCGAAAAAATAAAGCAGGTCGCCTCTATAGTTGAAATAGCCTCGCAGTATACTACTCTCAAAAAAAGAGGGAAAAAATGGGTTGGCCTTTGCCCTTTTCATTCAGAGAAGACTCCTTCCTTTACAGTTGATGAAGAAAAACAGTTATTTCACTGTTTTGGCTGTGGAGTTGGCGGCGATCTTTTTTCTCTTGTCATGGAAAAAGAAAACCTGACCTTTCCTGAAGCGGTCAGATTTCTGGCTGACAGATATCATCTACCCTGGCCGGAAAGCCGTCAGACTTCTGGCCAGACTCGCCTGGAAGAAAAAATTTTCGAAATAAATGAGAAAGCCCTGACCTGGTTCAGACATAATCTGTGGGAAACGCCAGAAGGCCAGGAGGCTCTTAGCTATCTGAAGCTGCGCCAATTTTCGGAGGAGACTATCAAAAAACTCAGGCTCGGATATGCCCCCAATTCCTGGGATTCGCTGTACAATACTTTTAAAACCAGCTACAGTTCCCAGGATCTGGAAAAAGCAGGTTTGATTATACGCAGCCAGAAGGGAGGGGAATTCCGTGACCGCTTCCGGGGAAGGATTATTTTTCCTATTTTCACTTTGACCGGGCGGGTGGTAGCCTTTGGAGG
>Ga0209604_1000328_pt1 | contig 45536 bp, 36 predicted proteins | sample AD_UKC097_MetaG_FD_184405 | JGI IMG/M metagenome (GOLD analysis project Ga0209604, IMG submission 184405) | Active sludge microbial communities of municipal wastewater-treating anaerobic digesters from USA - AD_UKC097_MetaG (SPAdes) (version 2) | ecosystem: Engineered > Bioreactor > Anaerobic >...
GAGAGCTGGCAGGCCTTCGCCCGCGAGTTCGTGAACGCCCCGGCCGAGAAGCCGCAGGCCTGATCCTCTCCGCCTCCCGCCCCGCTTCGGGCCCCGGTCGCCTCGCGGCGCCGGGGCCCTTCGGCGTCCGGGAGGGCGCCCCGCCCTACGTGCTCCCGAGCGCCGCCGCCACGAGCGCCCGAGCCTCCTCCTGGATCCGGCGGAGGTGGTCGCGGCCGAGGAAGCTCTCGGCGTAAATCTTGTAGACGTCCTCGGTCCCCGAGGGGCGCGCCGCGAACCACCCGTCCTTCGTCGCGACCTTCAGGCCTCCGATCGACGCGCCGTTGCCCGGCGCCTTCGTCAGGATCGCCGTGATCGGCGCGCCGGCGAGCTCCTTCGCCGTCACGTCCGACGGAGAGAGCTTCCCGAGCCGCGCCTTCTGGTCGGGCGTCGCCGCCGCGTCGACCCGCTCGTAGACCGGCTCGCCGTAAAGCGCCGTCAGCTCGCGGTAGAGCTCGCCGGGGTCCTTCCCGAGGACGGCCGTCATCTCCGCGGCGAGGAGGCCGAGGATCATCCCGTCCTTGTCGGTCGTCCAGGTCGTCCCGTCGCGCCGGAGGAACGAGGCGCCCGCGCTCTCCTCGCCGCCGAAGCCGAGGTCGCCCGAGAGGAGCCCCGGGACGAACCACTTGAAGCCGACCGGCACCTCGACGAGCTTCCGGCCGAGCCCCTCGGCGACGCGGTCGATGAGGCTCGAGGAGACGAGCGTCTTGCCGACCCCGGCGTCCTTCCGCCAGCCGTCGCGCGCGCCGAAGAGGTAACGGATCGCGGCGGCGAGGTAGTGGTTCGGGTTCATGAGGCCCGAGGGCGTCACGATCCCGTGCCGGTCGGCGTCGGCGTCGTTTCCGACGGCCACCTGGTAGCGGTCGCGGATCGCGATGAGCGAGGCCATCGCCGACGGCGAGGAGCAGTCCATCCGGATCCGGCCGTCCCAGTCGAGCGTCATGAACGCGAACGCCGGGTCGACGCGCGGGTTGACGACGGTCAGGTCGAGCCGCCAGCGCTCGGCGATCCTCTGCCAGAAGTCGACCGAGGCGCCGCCGAGCGGGTCGACACCGATGCGGACTCCGGCGGCGCGGATCGCCTCGAGGTCGACGATCGACGCGAGGTCGTCGACGTACGACGTCAGGTAGTCGTGCGCGACGGTCGTCGCGGCCTTCCGCGCGCGCGGGAAGGGAACCCGCTTCACCCCCTCGAGCCCGGCGGCGAGGAGGGCGTTCGCCCGGCTCTCGATCGCCTTCGTCGCGTCGGTGTCGGCCGGCCCGCCGTGCGGCGGGTTGTACTTGAAGCCGCCGTCCTCCGGCGGGTTGTGCGACGGCGAGATGACGATGCCGTCGGCGCGCGGGCCGTCGTGGTCCCGGTTCCAGGCGAGGATCGCGTGCGAGACGACGGGCGTCGGCGTGAAGCCGTCGGCGGCGTCGACGCGCACCGTGACGCCGTTCCCCGCGAGCACCTCGAGCGCCGTCCGGCAGGCCGGCTCGGAGAGGGCGTGCGTGTCCTGCCCGAGGAAGAGCGGCCCGGTGGCCCCCTGCGCGGCGCGGACCTCGCAGATCGCCTGCGTCGTCGCGAGGATGTGAGCCTCGTTGAAGCTCCCGCGCAGAGAGGAGCCGCGGTGCCCCGAGGTCCCGAACGCGACGCGGTGGGCGCGCTCGGCCGGGTCGGGCCGCTCGGTGTAGTAGGCGGCGAGGAGGCGGGGGACGTGGACGATGTCTCGGGCCTCGGCGGGCTGCCCGGCGCGCGGGTGGCTCATGCGGTTCCTCCGGCCGGCAACCGTAGGCGCGGGGGGGCGCGGAGTCAACGAAGCGGCTCCGGCGGGGCGAGTCCGACCCCCTCCTTCGGCCGCGCGACCCAGGCGTAGAGGCTCGGGAGGACGAGGAGCGTGAGGATCGTCGAGGTGATCAGACCCCCCATGACGACGACGGCCAGCGGCTTCTGGATGTCGGCGCCCGAGCCGGTCGCGTAGAGCATCGGGAGGTGGCCGATGAAGCTCGTGAGCGCGGTCATCACGAGCGGGCGGAAGCGGACCTCGCAGCCCTTCGCCACCGTGTCGGCCACGGTCTCGCCCTTCTCGCGGAGCTGGCGGAAGTAGGCGACGAGGACGACGCCGTTCTGCACCGCGATGCCCAGGAGGACGATGAACGCCACCGCGGCGGAGACCGAGACGGGCATCCCGAAGACGACGACGGCGAGGACGCCTCCGACGAGCGCGAACGGGAGGTTGAGGAGCACAAGAAGGGAGTCCCGGACGGACCCGAGCGCCAGGTAGAGCAGGACCAGGATCAGGAGCAGCGCGACGGGCACGACGACGGCGAGCTGGCGCATGGCGCGCTGCTGGTTCTCGAACTGGCCGCCGTACTCGACGGTGTAGCCCGGTGGGAGCTGCTTCGCGAACGGTGCGATCCGCTCCCGGGCCTCGGCGACGAACCCGCCCAGGTCGCGTCCCCGGACGTTGACCTCCGCCACCACCCGGCGCATGCCGTTCTCGCGGCTCACCTGCGCGGGCGCTTCGACGACGGTGAACCGGGCGAGCTGTCCGAGCGGCACCCGCTCCCCGCCGGGGGCCGGCACGAGCAGACGCTCGAGCTCGGGGACGTCCGTGCGGGCCGACTCCGGGAAGCGGACGACGACGGCGAACCGGCGCTCCTCCTCGATCAGGGTCGTCGCGTGCCGCCCGGCGACCGCCGTCTCGATCGTGGCGTTGACGTCTCCGACCTTGATGCCGTACCGGGCCAGCGCCTCGCGGTCGACGACGACGTCCAGCTGCGACATGCCGGAGACCTGCTCGACCTTCACGTCGCGGGCGCCCTCGATCCCCGTCAGCTCGGCGGCCGCGCGGTCCGCGAACGTCTTCAGCACCGAGAGGTCGGGGCCGAAGGCCTTCACCGCGAGGTCGCTCTTCACACCGGAGATGAGCTCGTTCACCCGCAGCGCGATCGGCTGCGAGAACGAGAAGCGCAGGCCGGGGATCTCGGAGAGGTCCTCCTGCATCGCCTCGACCAGCTCGGCCGTGTCGCGCCCGGTGCCCCATTTCCGGCGGGGCTTCAGCATGACGAAGACGTCGGTCTGCTCGGGCCCCATCGGGTCCTCCGAGATCTCCGCCCGGCCGGTCTTGCTCACCACGGTCTCGACCTCGGGGAACGAGAGCAGGCGCTTCTCCATGAAGGTCGCGACCTTGACCGAGCCCTCGAGCGAGGCGTTCGGCAGCCGGACGACGTTCACCGCGATGGCCCCCTCGTCCAGCGGCGGCATGAACTCCGTACCCATGAAGGGAAGGAGCGCCAGAGAGGCGACGAGGGCGCCGCCCGAGAGGCCCAGCGTCACCGCAGGTCGGCGCACCGCGTGACCGAGGAGCCGAACGTACCCCTCTCGGAGCCGCCGGATGAACGCGAACTCCCGCTCGGGGAGCTGCCGCAGGAACACCTCGGAGAGAACGGGGACGACCGTGAGCGCGACCACGAGCGAGACGAGGAGGGCGATCAGCATCGTCGCCGCGAGCGGGGCGAACATCTTCCCCTCGACCCCCTGGAGCGTGAAGAGGGGCACCAGGATGATCGCGATGATGATCACGGAGAAGGCGACCGGCTTCGCGACCTCGGCGACTGCCGCGGCGACGACACGCCGCTTGTGCTCCTTCGCCGCCTCGTGAGCGAGGTGACGGCGGACGTTCTCGACGACGACGATGGAAGCGTCGACGACCATTCCGACCGAGAACGCGAGGCCGCCCAGGCTCATGAGGTTCGACGTGATCCCGGCCCCGCCCATGACGATGAAGCTGACGAGGAAGGTGAGAGGGAGGGAGAGGACGACGATCAGCGCCGTACGGAGCTCGGCGACGAAGAGGAAGAGGACCAGGATCACGAAGATGCCGCCCTCGAGGAGCGCGTCGACGACGGTCGCGATACAGGCCTCGATGAGCGAGGTGCGGTCGTAGAAGACGTTCAGCCGCACTCCCGCCGGAAGCGTCTCCTGCACCTTCTCCACGGAGGCCTTGACGCGCCTCACGACGTCCTGCGAGTTCGCGCCCTTGAGCATGATGATCATGCCCGCGACGACCTCGCCCTTGCCGTCGCGGGACACGGCGCCCTGGCGGGGCTCCGCCCCGATGACGACGTCGGCGACGTCCCGCACGTAGACGGGAGAGCCGTCGACGGCCTTGAGGACCGTGCGCTCGATGTCGGGGACGTCCTTCAGGAGCCCGACTCCCCGCAGGTAGACCTGCTCCCAGCCCCGGACGAGGACGCCCCCGCCCGCGTTCGCGTTCCCCTGTTCGACCGCCTCGACGACCTCGCCGATCGTCAGGTCGTACTTGAGGAGCTTCTCCGGCGAGACGAGGACCTGGTACTGCTTCACCTCGCCGCCGAAGCTGTTGACCTCGTTCACGCCGGGGATCGGCTTGAGGAGCGGGGAGACGATCCAGTCCTGGATCGTCCGGAGGTCCATCGCGCTCCGGCCGTCCCCCTCGAGGGTGTACTGGTAGATCTCCCCGAGGCCGGTCGAGATCGGCCCGAGCTCCGGCTCGACGCCCGGCGGAAGCTGCTCGCGGGCGGTGCTGAGCCGCTCGAAGACGACCTGGCGCGTCCAGTACGTGTCGACGCCGTCCTCGAAGACGATGACGACCTGGGAGAGGCCGGCCTTCGACAGGGACCGGACCTGCTGGACGCGCGGCAGGCCGCGCATCACCTGCTCGACGGGATAGCTCACCCGCTGCTCGACGTCGACGGCGGCGAGCCCCGGCGCCTTCGAGAGGATCATGACCTGGGTGTTCGTCACGTCGGGAAAGGCGTCGATGGGGAGGCGCGTCCAGGCGACGACGCCCAGGGCGGCGAGGAGCGCGGTGCCGAGGAGGACGAGGAGCCGGCTCCTCAGGAGGACGTCGACGAATCCCACGTCTTCTCGCTCCCTCAGTCCGCGCAGCCCGCGCCCATCTTCGAGCGGAGCACGTCGGACTTCATGAGGAAGGCCCCCTCGGCAACGACGACCTGGCCCGGCGAAAGGCCGCTCGTGACCTCGGCCCACCCGGCCCAGGTCCGCCCGACCGTGACGGGACGACGGACGTAGTCGTCGCCCTCGTGGTGGACGAAGACGAAGGAACGCCCCTCGTCCTCGAGGACGGCGCTTCCGGGGACCGCGAGCGCCTCGTCGGCGCCCGGGAGGTACAGCCGGACGCTGGCGAACATCCCCGAGAGGAGGTGCCCCGCCCGGTTCCGGACCTCGACGCGGACCTTCACGGTCCGGGAGGACTCGTCCATCGCCTGGGTGACGAGGTCGACGGCGCCCGCGAACACCTCGTCCGGGTACGCCTTGACCGAGACCGAGGCCTCGAGCCGCCCCGAGGCCTGTCCCCTCACGACGGAGCGGATGTCCCGCTCGTAGAGGTCGGCCCAGACCCAGACCGTCGAGTTGTCTCCGACCGTGGCGAGGGCCTCTTCGGTCCGGGCCGTCTCGCCCGGCACGGCGTGCAGGGTCAGGACCAGGCCGTCCATCGGGGAGCGCAGGACGATGCGTCCGCCGGCGGTGGCGCTCGTGAGGGTGCGCGCGTCGGCGGAGCCGACGCCGAGGCGGGTCAGCGTCCCGAGCGCATTCGCGGCGCGGATCTCCGCGGTCTCGAGCTCCTGCCGGGCCTGGAGAGTCTCTTTCTCGGAAGAGATGTTCTCCTCGCGCAGCGCGGAGAGCCGCTCGAAGTTGCGGCGAGCCAGCGAGAGGAGGCTTCGGGCCTCGAGCCAGGCCGCCTGGGCCTCTCCGACCGCGACGCTCTCGATCTCGACGAGCGGCTGGCCTTTCCTCACCCGGTCGCCCAGCGTCACGTGCGTCGCCCGGATGATCCCCTCCACCGGCGAGCTGACGTGACCGACGAGGCGCTCGTCGAAGCGAACCTCACCCGTGAGCGTGACGGGGACGGCGACCTTCTGGCGCCCGGCCCGTACGGTCGAGATGAGCCCGCCCGCGACGAGGCTCGCCGGCGCGCGCACGAAGCCCGCCTCGTACCGGCACTCGTCGCACTCGAACGTCTTCTTCTCGTGCTCGCAGGTGAGGGCGACGAGCTCCTCGACCGGGCGGTCGAGATCCGACGGCTCCGCGGGTTCGGCGTTCGCCGCGTGGCTCTCTTCCGAATGGGTCTCGTGGGCGTCGCCGGCCGGCGCGGAGCCGGCCCTCCGGCAGGACGTGACCGCCGCCGGGGCGATGGCCGCGAGGAGGATGCAGGTCAGGATGCGTCCGTTCATGGGGTCTCTTCTCCGGCCAGGGCGTCGAGGCGGCTGCAGTCGAGCTGCGCCTGCGCGAGCGCGTTCAGGGAGAGGCGGCGTGAGTCGAGCAGCGATCGGCGAGCGTCGATCACCGGGAGGAGGTCCGCCTCGCCCAGCTCGTACGTTCGTTCCATGGTGGAGGCGACGCGTTCGGAGCGCGGGACGATCTCGTCCCGGAAGCGTCTCGCGCTCGCGACGGACGCGCCGCACGCGGCCTGGGCCTCGATGACGGTCGTCTCGACCTCGAGCGCCGTCGCTTCGGCCTGCCGGCCGGCGGCTGCGAGCTTCGCCTCGGCCCGGGCGATGCGCCCCCTGTTCCAGCTCCAGATCGGGACGTCGACGGAGATGCCGAAGCCGTGAGCCTTTCGGTCGAGCTCGTCCGTGACGAACCCCCGAAGGGAGAAGGACGGGATCGTGGCCCTGCGCTCGGCCCGGACTTCGGCCGATTGGAGCCGCGAGCGCGCGCCCGCGACCCTCAGCGCCGGGTCGGCCGACCTCGCTCGCGCGAGGGCGGTTTCGCGGTCCGGGACGTCGGGAAGAGCAGAGAGATCGACCTTCGCAACGACGGTTCGGTCTGACGAAACGGCGAGCCATCGGGCGAGCGCCGATTGCCGGGCCCGGAGGACCGTCCCGGCGGCCTCGAGCTCAGCCGTGACCTTCTCGAGCTCGATCTCGACCAGCGGGGCTTCGACGGGGCGGACCTCTCCGGTCTCGACGCGTCGCTGGACGGTCCGCGTGAGCTTCGCGGTCTGTGCCACGAGCGTCTCGAGCACGCCGACCCGGGCCTGCTCGTAGGCCAGATTCCAGAAGAGAGTCCGGAGCTGAAGCAGGAGCTCCCGCCGGGAGGCGAGGCTCTCGGCGAGAGCGACGTCCGCCTCGGCGACGGCAGCCTCGAGCTTCGGTCCGCGTTCGGCGATCCACCCGAGGGGAATGCTCAGCGCCAGCTCGCTCTCCGGGCGCGCTTCGTCGCCGATCCGTGCGCGGCCCCGGCCGAGATCCGCCTCGAACGTGGGGTTCGGCACCGCGCCGGCCCCGGCGATCCCGCTGCGGGCCGCCGCGACCTGGAGCCGATCCGCCGCGAGCCGTGGATGTCCCTCGGCGAGCCGGACGACGTCCGGCCAGGTCAGCTCGAGGACCGCCGGGGAGTCGGACGCGGAAACCGCGCCGGCTGCATCGGCCGGTGTCGGCGGATCGGAGAAGGCGGACGCCGGACCTGCCGAAGCGAGGACGACCCAGAGGAGGTGGACGTGCCACCGATGGAACTTCCGTAGGGATGAAGGTTGCACCTTCGAGCTCCTGCTTTCCGAGGACGCCCGTCCGGGGCGTCACTGCTGCGCCGGGGCCGGGACCGCGCGCGGCGTCCCGGCCGTCTCTCGGGAGGAGAAACTCAGGCGCGAGGAGGGTGAAAGATGCGACGGAGGACGCCCTTCGGGCGAAGGTCGTCGTGCGCTTCGAGCTCGAACTCGCTCGAGGGAGGAATCCCGACGGCGGGCCGGGGCGTGAAGACCGCGAGGCCGTTGGCGTGGCCCGGGCAGCAGAAGCAGAGGCAGGCCGGTCCACAGGGCTGCCCGTCCGTCCCCGGGTCGGGGCACGAATCCGCCACGGCCGCCGGACCGCTTCTCGCGGAGGAGTGCCGCAATTCCTCCGCCGTCGCGAGGGCCGGACCGGCGACGAAGACGAGCAGGACGAGAAGGGCGAGGACTCGCCGGGTCATGCGCGCGCTCTCCGCCCCGAAAGCCGGTCCGCGCGACTCGCGCCGACGCGGGTGACGGCGCGCGTCTCCGCCCGGTCGTTCCTTCCGTGATGGGGTCGCGACGGGACGGAGGTCTTCGCTCGGTTCATCGCGCGGCGCCTGCCTCGCGCGGGCGATCATAGGAACGGGGTCCCCACCCGTCAACGCGGCGAGCATGCGGAGATCGTCGTCAGCGGCGCCTCCCGGGCAGTCACCTCTCCGCCGTCATCGGCAGCAGCGTGCCATCGGAGGTCACGTTGTCGTTGACGACTCCGTACGCGACGAACCGGCCGGAGCCTCCGACCCGCCGCACCTCGGCCCACGCGTCGCCGCCGTAGCCGATCTGCGAGAGAGGCCGGTTCCACTGGAACCGCCGGCCGGGTGGAAGCGTGACCTGCGGAAGAACCCCGATGACCGATCCGTCGGAGGCCTGGTGAAGCGTCACCTCCAGAGTCACGACCGGGCCGCCCTCGGGCTCGGGATTCGTGACGGCGACGTTCGAACGGAACGAAGCGTCCTGCCGGAGCCCGGGGACGAGGGCGCTCTCCTTCGCCCACCGGACCTCGTTGACGACGTGGACGCTCACGCCGTAATCCCCCGCGGCGTCGGCGCCCCGCGCCTGGACGGCCGCGGTGACGAGGAGGTCGGTCGCTCCCTCCGGCCGATCGGAGGAGAACGTGAGAGTTCCTGCGAAGTCGTTCGGATCGATCGGAACGCCGTTCGCGGCGAGCCACGCCCCGGCATCCGGAACCTCCACGATGCCGTCGATGTCGACCGCGACCGGGAACGTCGTTGCGCCCTTCTCGTCGCGGTAGGTGACGGTGAAGGTGAGCCCCTTCTCCGGCAGCCCCCATCTCTCCCGCCGGCCGAGCGTCAGCTCGGTCCGGTACCGACCGTGCTCCGAGGTCACGCCGACGACGGCCGGCAGGAACCGCGTGCGCCGGCCCGGAAGGACGTCGGGCTCCTCGAACGGCACGACCGTCCCGTCGTTCGTCGCGCCGTCGTTCCGGACGAAGTAGCCGAGGAGGTCGTTGCCGCAGCGAGAGGACCCGAGCGCTTCCTCGCCATCTCCATGTCCGGGGCGCACGAGAGAGCGAGTCGGCGGGGGCCCGCCCTCAGTCGCCCCCGATCCGGAACTGCCTCGAGATGTTGAAGCCGAGGCGGAGGTTCGACTCCATCACCCCGCCCGCGTAGTCGCCCGCCAGCGTCTGGTCGACCGTCGTCGCGGCGGAGTTCCCGATCCAGAGGAGGAAGCGGTGGCGGTAGACCGACTTCTCCAGGCCGAACGACCACTGCCCCTTCGAGCCGTCGAGGTCCCGGTTGCGGAAGACGTATTCGCCCGTCGCGAAGAGGCCTCGCCCGAGCCGGACCTGCAGCGCGAGCGGGACGTTGAAGACGTCCTCGAAGAGGGGCGTGTTCGAGGCGTACGAGGGAGCCGCGGCGATCGTGACGCGGTCCGCGACGGTCCACGCCACGAGGAGCTGGCCGAACGCGCCGGCCTTCCGGTCGATGTCGTACTTCGTCATCCAGCTCGCGCCGGCGCGGACGGCGATGCCGAGGGGCCTCTCCCCCGTCGGCTCGAGGACGGCCACCTTCGCGGCGATCTCGTAGTCGCCTCCGGAGGAGGCGCGATAGACCTCCGCCGCGACGCGACGGACCGGGACCCAGGAGAGGCCGATGCCGATGTTCGCGCCGTTGTCGAGGCCGAAGAGGTCGTTGCCGCCGGCCTCGTTCACGGGCTGGTTGAAGCGGTGGGTGAAGAGCGTCTCGAGGATCCCGGTGTCGTTCACGAGCGGGGAGTGCGTCGAAAGGAAGCGCATCCCGTAGCCCGGGTCCCAGGCGGGCGCTTCCTGAGCGGCGGCCGGCGGGACGGCGAGGAGGAGGAGGGCGAGGAGCAGCGCGTTTCTCTTCATGGGGGACCTCAGTCGTTCGGAGCGCCGCGCCGGATCCAGTCGACGACGAGCTGCTCCCGGTCGGAGGAGAGGTAGGGGCCGCCGAGGGGCATTCGGCTGCCGGTGATCGTGGCGTCCCCCCGGAGCTTCGAGACGAGGTACGACCCCGCGACGTCGCCCGGCGCGACGCGCAGCCGCGAAGAGCCGACGGCGGGGACGCCGACGATCTGGGCCCAGGCGCTCCCCGCGCTCAAGTTCATACCCTGTGCGGGGGCCGCGCCGGCATGGCATCCCGAGAGGGCGCACGAGGGCGTGAAGACCTCGGCCTGCACCCTGGAGAACGTCGCGTTCGGGTTGGGAGGGTCGTCGACCGGCTCCGTCGGGCTCTTGCGCGTGCCGCACGCGAGAGCCGAGACGGCCGCAAAGACGACGAGCGGAGCGAGCCGATGAAGTCGGGCTCGAGCGGACATGACGCGTCTCCTTTCGGGTGGCCCGATTCTTCGGAGGGAGCGCGCGCGCCGCCCGTGACCCGGATCACGACGTCGCGGGTTTCCCGCTTCGGGCGTGCGAGGAGCGGGACGCGACGCGCGACACTCCTCGCGAAGGGAGAGAACGCGAATGTCGAGAATGACCGGAATCGCCGCCGCCGTGCTCGGCACCTGCCTCCTCGCGGGTCCGATGCGGGCCGAGGGGCCGGGCCGCTCGTCGACCTGGGAGTCCTACTGCACCGTCTGCCATGGGTCGGACGGGAAGTCGAACACGGAGGAGGGGAAGAAGCGGAACGCGCGGAACCTGACCGATGCGCGGTGGCTCGCCTCGGTCTCCGACTCGCGCCTCGAGGGCTCGATCCGACGCGGCCGGGACAAGATGCCCGCGTTCGGCCGGAAGCTCAGCGACGAGCAGGTCAAGGCGCTCGTCGCCGAGGTGCGAGCCCTCGCCCCGAAGTAGGGGAGAGCCCGCAGCAGCATGTCAGCGCTCGCCGGCGTCGCTCTCGGCGGCGGGGGGCGGCGGGTTGTGGACCATCGTCCCCCCGACGTGCCCCGTCGCCCCGACGAGGGCGCTCGCGAGGAGCGCCGCGAGGAGAGCCAGCGTCGGCGGCGCCTCGCGCCGGCGGGCGCGGACGACGAGCGCGAGGGCGACCGCCGCGGTCACGACGGACGCGAGGCCGAGGAGCGCGTGCCGCTGGGCGAGCCCTTCGACCGCCTTCGGGCCGGGGATCGGTCCGATCCCTCCCGCGAGGTAGGCGAGCTCGTCGGCCCAGCGCCAGCCGGTGACGAACGCCGCGAGGCCCCCCGCGACGGCGACGGCGAGGAGGAGCGCCGCGGCCGAGAGCGACGCGGCGCGCGCCCCCGGGCGGGCGTGCGCGAGCGCGAGCGCCGCCGCGGCGAAGAACATCGCGGCGATCGGGAAGTGGATGACGGCGGGGTGAAGCGGGAGCGACGGGCTCATGGCGGGACCTCCTCTCGGATCATCGCGGAGCGGCGAAGGAACGCGCACGCCGGCGCTGCGGCGTCGAGGCGTTCGCGGACGGCGTTTCGAAAGACGTGAGCGCGACGGACGAGGCCGCGCCGTTCTCGAGCGAGGAGACGATGCGGCGGCTCGGGGAGCCCGAGGTCGCGGCGGCGGGGCTCGCGGCGGTGGCCGCCCTCGGGGACGGCTCCGCCGCGCCGCTCGCGGCCTTCGCCGCGGACGAGGCGCGGGCGCGGACAGCGGCCTTCGCGGCGTCGCTCCAGGGGCTCGGGCCGCGCCTCGCGGCGCTCCCCGACGTCACGGTCCTCCCCGCGGAGCTTCGGGGCCACCTCGCGGGCGAGGCGGCGCGGTGCGCAGCCCGGGGAGAGCGCATCACCGGGCTCCTCGCGCGCCTCGAGGAGCTCCTCGCGTCGGCGGGCCTGCGGGCGGTCCCGCTGAAGGGGGCGGCGCTCGTCCTCGGGAAGGAGATCCCGGCGGGGCTCCGGCCGATGGCCGACCTCGACCTTCTCTTCGCCTCGGAGGCCGACCTGCGGGCGGCGGCGGCGGAGATCGTCGGCGCGCTCGGGTACGCGCCGCTCTGGAACACCCGCCGGCACCTCGTCCTCGCCGAGCGGGAGGAGCGCGTCCCGTTCCCGGCCTGCGAGCACCCCGGGAACCCGCTCCGGATCGAGCTCCACCGCTCGTTCCGGCTGGAGGTCCTCGGGAGCGTCCTCGACGCGACGGACGCGCTCCGGCGCGACGCGATCCGCGCGGGAGCCTGGGCGCTTCCGTCGCGGACGGCGCTCCTCCGCCACCTCCTCTTCCACGCGGCCGAGGACTTCGCGGCGAAGGGGCTCCGCGGCGTGCAGGCATACGACTTCGTCGCCCTCGCGCGGACGAGCGGCCCTCTCGCGATCCCCGAGCTTCGACGCGGCGAGCGGGGGCCCGTCGCGCTCGCCGCGCGCGCCGTCGAGCGGCTCTTCCCGGGGACGTTCGAGCCGGGCGCGCTCGAGCGGGCCGCGCGGGGCGTCTCGCCGCGGGCCCTCGAGCGCGCGGCCGCTCTTCCCGCCCTTCGCCACTCCCGTCCGGCGCGCGGCTGGACGGCGACGGCGCTCGGCCTCGCCGACGGAAGGCTCCGCGCCGCGCGCTTCCTCCTCCGGACGCTCCTCCCGTCGCTCGACGAGGTGAGGGCGAACGTCGCGCCGGACGCTTCGGGCACACGGCTCGTGGCGGCGTGGGCGGGCGTCCTCACGCGGCGGCTCGCTTCCGGCGCGCGCCGGCTCGCGCGTCAATGACCTCGCGGTAGAGCTCGGCGAAGCGCTCCGCGGCGACCGAAGCGCGGTTCTCCCGGGCCCAGGCGCGCGCGGCCTCGCCCATCGCGTGCCGCCGCCCGGGGTCGAGGAGGAGCGAGGCGGCGGCCTCGGCGAGCGCCGCGTCGTCGCCGACCGGCACCGCGAGCGACCGCTCGGGGTCTCCCTCGGCGACGTGCCCGACGGCCGTCCCGACCGTCGGCACGGCGCAGGCGGCGGCCTCCACGACCGCGACCGGCCCGGCCTCGTGCCGCGACGAGAGGAGGAAGAGGTCCGCGGCGGCGAGGAGCGGGCGGAGGCGGGCCGTCGGGAGGCGGCCGTGGAACACGACGGTCTCCGCGAGGCCGAGGCGCGCCGCCTCGGCCTGGACGGCGCCGCCGAGCGTGTCCTCGCCCGCGACGTCGAGCGTCACCGGGAGGCCGCGGTCGAGGAGGCGCCTCAAGGCGCGGAGGAGCGTCGGCGTGTCCTTGACGCGGTTGAGGTCGGCGGCGTGGAGGAGGCGGAACGGGCCGCCCGCCGGGCGCTCGGCCGGCGGAAGGAAGCCCGCGTCCTCGACCCCGAGCGGGACGAGGCGTGCGTCGACGCCGCGCCGGAGCGCCTCGGCGACGAGCGGGCGGCTCGCGGCCGTCACGGCCGCGGCGCGGGCGAGCGTGAGGCGGACCTTCCGCCGCTCGCGCGGGACGAGGTCGCAGCCGTAGCCGATCTCGGCGATCCCCGCGAGCTCCCCGCCGGCGAGGGAGACGACGAGCGGCAGGCGGGGCGCCGCGGCGAGAGCCGTCGCGCCGCACGGAGTCGCCCAGAACGCGTGGACGGCGTCGAACGGCCCGTGCGCGCGGAGGAGCGTGCCCAGGTCGCGCGCGCGCCGCGCGAACGCGAGGCCGGGAACGCGCGAGAGCCGCAGCGGTCCGAGGTCGACGACGCGCGCCCCCGGGACCTCCCACGTGCCGGGCGCCGGGCCGTGCCCGAGCGCGAAGACGACGAGCTCCGCGCGGCGTCCGAGCTCTTCGATCAGCCAGAGGAGCGCGGGGATGACGCGCTCGGTGAGCGACCGGTCGACGCCGCCCGGGACGAGGAGCGCGACCCTCACCGGCCCCCCCGCCGCACGATCGCGCGTTCATAGGCGCCCAGCGCCTCGCGCGCGACGACGCTCCACGAGAGGCGCCGCTCGAAGCGGCCACGCAGCGCCGCGCCCCGCGGCCCGGGCTCGCGGCTCCGCCGGACGATCGCCTCCGCCGCGGAGGGAACGTCGCCCGGCGGGAAGTACGCCGCGGTCGGCCCGGCGACGCGGCGGTTCGCCGGGATGTCGGAGCAGGCCGCCGGGAGGCCGCAGGCCGTCGCCTCGATGAGCGCCCAGTTCGAGCCTTCGGACGGGCTCGAGGTCAGGAAGAGGTCCGCGTCCGAGTACCAGGCGGGAAGCTGCTCGTGCGGGACCTCTCCGACGAAGCGGACGGCGCGCGCGAGCGCCGGGCTTCGCGCGCAGAGCGCGTCCAGCTCGGGGAGCAGGGGCGCCTCGCCGTAGACGAGGTGGAGGCGCGCCCCCGGCAGCCGCGCGAGCGCGGCCTCGAACGCGCGGAGGGCGGTGACGGGGTCCTTGCGCGGGTGGAGGCGGCCCACCCAGAGGATCGCCGGATCGCCGTCGATCCCCGTCGTCGAGCGCGCCGCGGCGCGCTCGACGGGCCGAAGGTCGGTCGATGCCTCGAGCACCTCCTCGACGTGCGTCTCCGGGGCGAGGTACCCGCCCCGGACCCACTCGTCGACGATCAGGCGGCTCGTGATGAGGACCGCGTCGGCGGTGCGGAGCAGGAGGCGCTGGAGGAAGCCGAGGCGCCCGCTGCCTGGCGGCTCCCCGTGATGCTGGAGGACGAGCGGCACCCGGCGCGGCAGGGCGGCTCGGAGCGTCGCGGTTGGGACGGGAAAGAGGAAGCCGCCGACGTGGACGACGTCGGGGGCGAGCTCCCGGACCCGCGCGACGACGGGACGCGCGGGGCTGCGCAGCGGCGCGAACGGCCCCTCGCCGTCGCTCACCGTCACGAGCCGCACGCTGCCGACAGTGAGGTCGGCGTCCTCGTGCGAACGCGCGACGACGCTGACGCGGGCGCCCGCCTCCGCGAGCGAGGCCGCGAAGCGGCCGAGGCCCGACAGGCGGGCGAGGAGCTCGCCGGCGCGAAGGCCCGGGACGAGCGCGAGGTTGACGAGGACAACGTGCGGCGACGCCGCCTCCGCGCTCACAGCCCCTCCGCCTCGGGGCGCTTCAGCGGGAGCACGCGTCGGAGGGCGTACAGCTCGGCTGGGCGGCCGTAGGCGCCGGCCGCCCAGCGCCAGGAGGCCGCGGCGGAGAGGACCGCCTTTCCCCAGCGCGGGAGCCGGACGTCCTGCACCGTCGGGAACCGGCAGCCGAGGACCGTCGCGAAGTCGTCGATCCGCCGCCGCATCCGTGGGGAGAGCCACGGGGCGTTCCGGTGGCAGACGAAGTCGACCCATTCCGGCTCCGCCCACTCCTCGGGCGTCGCGGGCAGGTCGAGGCGATCCGGTGCTGCGCGGGCCTTCCCCGGGTCCGGCTCGTGGGCAGGGGCCTCGGCGGCGAGGTCGGGGCACTCGGCGCGCCGGCGCCGCGGCGTCGGGGTCCAGAAGTAGAGGATGACCTCGCAGGCGGGGTGGATCGCCTTCAGCTTCCGGATGAAGCGGAGCGTCGTCTCGATCTCCGCCTCGTCCCCGCCGGGCCCGCCGAGGACGAACGAGAGCTCGGGGACGATCCCCGCCTCGCGGCAGCGCCGCGTCGCCTCGAGCGTCTCCTCGACGCGGGCCCCCTTGTGCATCCGCCGGAGCGCCTCGTCGCTCGCCGCCTCCGCTCCCATGAAGACCATCCGCAGGCCGGAGCGTCTGACGAGCTCCCAGGTCCGCGCCGGGAACCGCGCGAGGGCGTCCGTCCTCGCGTAGCACCAGTAGGGAAGGCCGACGGGGGCGAGCGCCTCGGCCAGCGCGACCGTCGTCTCCTCGCGGTCGAAGAAGTTGTGGTCGTAGAACTGGACGGCGTCGGCGCCGTGGCGCTCCTTCAGGACGAGGAGGTCGCGCGCGACCCGCTCGGCCGGCGGCACCAGCGTCTTCCCGTCGAACATCGACACGACGCCGCAGAAGGAGCAGCGGTGCCGGCAGCCGATCGCGGCCTGGTGGACCGCGGTCCTCTGCCCGAGGACCGTCGGCTGGAGGAAGCGCGGCACGTCCCCGAGGAGCTCGTACGGGAGCGGCGGCAGGACGTCGGGGGGCCGGAGCGGGCGTTCCGCGCCGTGGACGACGTGGTCCCCGTCTTTCCAGCTGATTCCCTCGATCCCGGCGAGCGCGGGGGCGCGATCGCCGGAGCCGAACGCGCGGACGAGGTCGACGAGCGCCGCCTCGCCCGGCCCGCGGACGACGACGTCGACGTAGGGCGCGGCGAGCGCGGCGTCGGGGTAGAGCGTCGGGAAGTAGCCGCCCCAGACGATCGGCACCCCCGGGGCGCGCTCGCGGACCGCCTTCGAGAGCGCGATCGCCGGGGCGACCTGCGGACCCGGCATCACGGTGACGCCGAGGAGCGCCGGGCGTTCTGCGGCGAGGGCGGCGAGGACGGTCGCGCGCGCGTCGTCGTCGAAGTTCCCGTCGACGATCCGCACGCGCGCCTTCCCCTCGAGCCCGGCGGCGAGCGTCAGGAGCGAGAGCGGGAGCCTCGCGTTGCGTCGGCGCACGACGCGGGGGTTGACGAGGAGGACGAGCGGGAGCGTCACGGCCCCGTCCCCGTCCTCGACCGCGTCCACGCGGGCGGAAGCCCGCTCCTATACTCGCGCCCGTGCCGATCAAGGTCCTCGCTCCCGCGGAGGCGTACCTCCGCTGGGCGCCGACGTACGAGGAGGCGGGGGCTCTCGCGGAGCTCGACGAGCTCGCGGTCCGCCGCCTCGACCCGTCGCCGGCCGGTCCGCTTCTCGACGCGGCGTGCGGCACCGGCCGCAGGCTCCGGAGCGCGGACGGCGCGTTCCGGCGCGGCGCGTTCGGGATCGACCTCGTCCTCCCGATGCTCCTCGCGGGGGCGCGCGGCGCCGCGGTCGCCGCCGCGGACCTGACGGCGCTCCCGTTCGCCGCGGGCTCCTTCCGCACCGCCTGGTGCCGCCTCGCGATCGGGCACGTCGCGGAGGCGGGACGCGTCTACGCAGAGCTCGGCCGGGCGCTCGCGCCGGGCGGCCGCCTCCTCGTGACCGACTTCCACCCCGACGCCGCGCGCCGCGGCCTCGTCCGCTCCTTCCGGAGCGGAGGGGAGCTCCTCGCGGTCGAGCACCACGTCCACGAGGTCGACGCGCACCGCCGCGCCGCCGCCGACGCGGGCCTCGCGCTCGAGACGCTCCTCGAGGTGCCGGCCGGCGAAGAGGTGCGGGCCCGCTTCGAGGCGGCGGGGAAGCTCGCGGCGTGGGAGGCGCAGCGCGACCTCCCCGTCCTCCTCGCGCTCGCCTTCCGCTGCGCCTGACGCGAGGACGCCGGGAACGCGATGGACCCACACGCTCCGCCGACCCTCCTCACCGGGGCGCGCGTCGTCGGCCCCGAGGGCGAGCGCCGGGCGGACGTCCGGCTCGAAGAGGGCCGCGTGTCGCGCGAGGCGATCGGGCGCGCTGGCGACCTCGTCGTGCCGCTCGACGGGCATCTCCTCTTCCCGGGGCTCCTGAACGCCCACGAGCACCTCGGCCTGAACGCGTTCCCCGAGGCGGACGCCGGCGGCCCCCGCGCGAGCGCGTACGACTGGATCGACGCGCTCCAGCCGCTCCTCGCGTCCGATTCGTTCCGTGAGGTGAAGCGGGTCGACGAGGCGCTCCGCGCGCGGCACGGCGCGCTGAAGAACCTCCTCTCCGGCGTCACGACCGTGGCGCACCACGACCCGTGGCTCGCGGAGATGGGGGACCCGTCGTTCCCGGTCCGCGTCGTCCACCCCTACGGCTGGTGCCACTCGCTGCGGTTCGCGGGGCGCTACGGGCCGACGGTCGCGGAGGCGCTCGCGGCGACGCCGGCCGGGGCGCGCTTCTTCGTCCACCTGGCGGAAGGGACCGACGCGGAGGCGGCGGGAGAGCTCTCCCGCCTCGAGCGCCTCGGCGGCCTCGGCCCGGCGACCGTCCTCGTTCACGGCGTCGGCCTCGGGGAGGCGGGCGTCGCGCGCGTGATCGAGCGGGGCGCGGCCGTCGTCTGGTGCCCGGCGAGCAACCTGCGCGTCCTCGGCGCGACGCTCGACCCGCGAGCGCTCCTGGCCGTCGGGCGGCTCGCCCTCGGGAGCGACTCGCGGCTGAGCGGCGCGAGCGACCTCCTCGCAGAGCTGGGCGTCGCGCGGGAGAGCGCCGGGCTCGAGCCCGAAGAGCTCCTGCGACTCGTGACGACCGCCGCCGCCGCCGTCCTCGGGCGGCCCGACGCCGGGCACCTCTCGGCCGGAGCCGTCGCGGACGTCGTCGTCGTTCGCGACGAGGGGGGCGACCCGGCGGGGGCGCTGACGGACCTCCCGAGGGCGCGGCTCCGCGCGGTCGTCCTCGGAGGCGTGCCTCGGGTCGCCGACGCGGACCTCCGCCCGTGGCTCGAGGCGGCCGGGGTCCCGGTGCGGCACGTCCTCCTCGACGGCGTGCCGAAGGTCGTCGACGCGAGGCTCTTCACCGAAGAGGCCTCCGCGCTCGAGCCGGGCCTTTCCTCCGCGGCGGAGTGACGAGGAGGCGGCTCACGAGAGGACCGGCTCCGGGAAGAGGAGCTCGCCGACGGCCTTCTCCACCGGGAAGCGGAACGCTCGCCGCTCGCAGCGCCAGCGGGCGAGGGCGGCGACGGGACGCTTCCAGGGCGGGGCCGCGCCGTAGGCGTGCTTCTCGTACCAGCGGAAGCGCTCGACGAGGCGCGTCCGCGCGGGAGTCGTGAACGGACCGTCCCCCGCGTAGAAGTCGAACCGGGCCCACTCGTCGAGCGTCGCGGGGAGGCGGAAGCCGTGCTTCACGGCGTCCTCGGTGAGCGGCGTGCCGGGATAGGGCTTGAAGAAGAAGACGGGCGTCTGGAACGTGGGGCTCATCGCCGCGAGGCGGCGGGCGAAGTCGAGCGTCGCCTCGACGCTCGCGTCGCTCTCGCCGGGGAAGCAGACGATGAACGGGAACTGCGCGGCGATGCCGTGGCGGAGGCAGCGCTCGGCGCACCGCAGGACCTGCTCGAGGCGGATGTCCTTCCGGATCCTGTCGACCATCTCCTGCGTCCCCGCCTCGACGCCGATGAGGAGGCGCCGAAGGCCCGACCGCTTGCACGCGGCCCAGGCGTCCTCGGGGAGCCGGTCGCCCTGGTCGGCGCGCATCGTCGCGGCCCAGGTCGACGGCAGCCGCCGCCGGATCAGCTCCTCGGCGATCCCGGCGACGCGGTCGAGCGACGTGAAGAACGTCTCGTCCTGGAAGTTCACGTCCGTGAACGCGAACCGGCGGTGGAGGCTCTCGAGCTCCTCTCCGACGCGCTCGGGCGGCAGCCCGACCCACTGCCGCCCGAAGACGAACGGGTCGGCGCAGAACGCGCAGCGGAAGCGGCATCCCTGCGACGTGACGACGTCGATCTGCCGCTTCCCCTTCCGCTCGAAGAAGCGCTCGACGGGGAAGAGGCCGTAGTCGTGCGACGCGAGGTCGGTGAGCGGGGCGAGGGCGCGCGCCGCCTCGCGCCGCGGCGCGCCGCCCTCGTCGCGGTGCGTGCAGCCGGCGCACCCCTCGAGGCTCTCTCCCGCGTCGAGGCGCCGGACGATCTCCGCAAACGTCTCCTCCCCCTGCGCCTGGACGGAGACGTCGACGGACGGTTCCTCGAGGCACCCTTCCGGGAAGAGCGACGGGTGCCAGCCGCCCCAGACGACCGTCAAACCCGGAAAGCGCGCCTTCGCGGCGCGGGAGACGTCGAGCGCGTCCTGGATCGGCGACCCCGTGAGGACCGAGACGCCGAGGACGAACGGGGCGGCGCCGTCGACCTCCCCGTCGATCGCGGCGAGGACGGCCGCGGCGGGGTCCGTCTCGAGCCGCCCGTCGACGAGGACGACCTCGTAGCGCGACCGGTCGAGGTGCGACCCGACGGCGAGGAGGCCGAGCGGCATCGTGAAGAAGACCGCCCGCGGGTTGTAGAGGACGACGCGGCGGCGGCTCACGGCGTCCCTCCCGCGCCGTCGCGCAGGTTCAGGCGACAGGGGCAGCGGAGGCAGACGGGGTCGGCGGCCGCGTCGAGCGAGCGGCGGAAGAGGAGAGCCGCCTCGCCGTTCAGGACCGCGGCGAGGCCGCCCTCGCCGATCCGGCCGTAGGCGGGATGGAAGAAGCAGGGGCGGACGGAGAGGTCGGTCTCGACGACGGCCGAGACCCACGGCGCGTTGCACGAGGAGCGGGGGAAGGACGCCTCGCCGCCGACCGCGCGGAAGTGCGCGAGGAGACGCTCGCGGAGCTTCGACGCGCTCTCGGAGACGAAGCCCGAGGCGAGGTCGGCGGCGTTCTCCAGCTCGAGCCGGTCCAGCTCGGCGGCGAGGCGCGCGAGGTCCGCGCCGTCGGGGGCGACGCGACGGCGGCCCTCCTCGTCCCACCCCGCCGCCCGCCCGAACGCCGGGCTCGTGGTGTCGGCCGCGAGGAAGCTGACCCTGTCGAGGCCGAGGTCGCGCGCGGCCGCGACGGTCGCGCGAAGGTGCGCGAGGTTCTCCCGCTGGACCGTGCAGCGCCCCGAGAGGGCGGGAACGGGAGCGCCGCCGCGAAGCGCGCGGAGGCCGCGCCGAGTCCGCTCGAACGCGCCCGGCACCCCGCGGATCGCGTCGTGGACCTCGGCCGGGCCGTCGAGGCTCACGACGACGTCGTCGAACGTCGCGGCGATCGCGGCGGCGTGCCGCTCCAGGATGAGGCCGGAGGAGAGGAGCGTCAGGCCGATCCCCGCCTCCCGGAGCGGCGCGACGAGGCCGAAAAGGTCGGGGTGCATCAGCGGCTCGCCCCCCGAGAGGACGACGCGTCGCGTCCCGAGCCGAGCGAGGTCCGGGAGGAGCCGCTCGACATCGTGGCGCGAGAGCGCGGCGCCGTTCCTCTCCTTCCAGATGTCGCACATGGCGCAGCGGCAGTTGCAGCGGGAGAACGGCAGGAGCGTGACGATCGGGAGCGAGACGACCGGGTCGACGGCGGGGAGGAGCGCCCCCTCCGCGCGGGACGGCACCGGCCGCGCCGCCGCGGCGAGCTCGGTCATCGCCGCTCCAGCGCGAAGAGCGTGTGGTCGGCGAGGCGCGGGAGAAGAGGCGCCGATTCGATCCGCCTCTCCCAGCGGTCGAGGAGCGCGAGGGTCGAAGGAGAGACGGAGGAGGCGGCATAGCTCGGCGGCAGGAAGACACCGAGCGCCGCCAGCCTCCTCCGCCGGAACCAGGGGGCGAACGTCCGGAGGAGCCGGCCGGCAGAGGGGTAGCGGACGGTGAGGCCCCTCCAGGAGGTCCCTCCTCTGCGGAAGCGGCGGAACGCGCGGGCTCCGTCGCCACGGCGGAGGTAGAAGGCCCACTCCCAGGGGGCCCATCGGCCCATGACGACGAGGAGGAGCGGCGCGCCGGACGGGAGGAGGCGCCCGAGCGCCTCGGCGACGGGCGGAAGGGAGGCCGCGCAGTTGAGGGCGCCGAAGTTCGAGAAGGCGCCGTCGAACGTGCCGAGCGACGGCCCGGCCGCGTCGAGCTCCTCGAACGGGACGCGGCGCGCCTCGACGAGGTGCGAGAGGCTCGCCGCCCCCGCCTTCCGGACGGTCTCGGCGACCATCTCCCCCGAGGCGTCGGTCGCGACGACCCGCGCGCCGCGCTCGGCGAGGTGGATCGCGTCCTCTCCCGTCCCGCAGCCGAGCTCGAGGACGCGCGCTCCCGGCGCGAACGCCGCGTCGAGGTGCCGCCAGACGGCGGACCGGAGGCGCCGGCCGAGGTCGGTTCGGGTGAACTCCTCGTCGTACGTCGCGGCGAGGGCGTCGAACCCTCTCGCCGCCGCGATCACGCGTCCCCCTCCGCGAAGGCGGCCAGGAACTCGCGCCGGGCCGCGTCCGCCTCGCCGGCGAGGGCGCGGGCCTCTTCCGGCGCCGTCTCCTCGAGCCGCCGCGACTCGACGGCCGCGCGGAGCCAGCGGTCGGCGAGCCGGTAGGTGTCGCGGCCCGCGCGTCCCGCGACGACGTGGTCGCGGTCGCCCCCTTCGGCCCACGGCCGCGAGAGGGAGACCCGCCCCTTCACCTTCTCGTAGTAGCCGGTCCCCATGATCGGGTAGGCGAGCGTCGTGAAGTAGACGTCGGGGAGCGAGGCGCGGACGTGCTCCACCGTCGCCGCGACGTCCTCGGCGGTCTCGCCGTCGTAGCCCCACATCAGGAACATCCCGACCTCGATCCCGTGCCGCCGCGCCGCGTGCGTCGCCCAGCGCACCTGCTCGACCGTCACGCCGCGGCGCATCGCGTCGAGGAGGCGCTGGCTCCCGCTCTCCGAGCCGATCCAGATCCTCCGGCAGCCGAGGCGCGCGAGCGTGGCGAGGACCTCCTCGTCGGCCATCCGGTCGGCCCGCGAGATCGTCTCGAACGGGAACTTCAGGCCGCGCTTCTCGAGCTCCGCGGCGTACTCGAAGAGCCAGCGGTGCGAGATCGTGAAGACGTCGTCGGCGTACCAGACCTGCTCGGGGCGGTAGCGGTCGCGGATCCACTCCACCTCGGCGGCGACGTTCGCCGGGGAGCGCCGCCGGTGGGTGTTGCCGAAGACGGCGTGCGAGCACCAGTCGCACTTGTAGGCGCAGCCGCGCGCCGTGATGAGGTTGACGCTCCCTTCGCCGTGCCGCTCCCGCCAGGCCGCGAGGTACGGCTCGTGGTCGATCGCCTCGCGGTCCGGCCAGGGGAGCGCGTCGAGCGAGCGGACCTGAGCGCGCGGCGGGCCGGAGACGACGACGCCCGTCTCGTCGCGGAACGCGATGCCGGCAATCCCATCGAGCCGATGAAGGCCTCGCGCGGCGAGCGCCGGAAGGAGCTCGCGGAGAGTCTCCTCTCCCTCGCCCCGGACGACGACGTCGGCGCCGGCGGCGAGGTACTCGGCCGGGTAGTTCGCGCTCTCGGGGCCGCCCAGGACGACCGTCCAGCCGCGTGTCTTCGCCGCGGCCGTGATCGCGAGGACGGGCGGGCGCGTCATCAGGTTCGTGTAGAGGCCGAGGACGCCGGGCCCTTCGTCGAGGCGCGCGAAGAGCGCCTCGCGCGTCGCGAACGTCGTGTCGAAGACCTCGACCGAGAACCCCTCCCGCTTCAGGTAGGCCGAGAGCGAGAGGAGGCCGAGCGGCGGGTAGGGCTTCATGACCGCCCGCTCCTTCTCGTCCTCCGCGAGGAAGTAGCCGTGCGAAAGGAGCAGGTCGGCCATCGGCTCGCCCCGGAGGCTGCCCGTCAGCCCCGCTGCCGGGTCGGGAGCGCCGCGCCCGCTGTGCGAGAGAGCGGCTCGTCGCGCTCGGCGGCGAGCCACGCCGCGTCGAGGTTGCGGCGACGCCGGCCGATCGTCTCCGACGGCGGGATCGCCCCGAGGGCGGCCTCCGCGTGGAGGAGGTCGCGGACCCGCTTGTAGAACGGGGCCGAGTAGGTCCCCTCGAACATCATGTCGAGGTCGTCGCTGTCCTTCCAGTGCGACCGCTCCCCGAGCTGGCTCTTCACGCGCTCGTAGAAGACCGTCCCGGGGAGGGGATAGGCGACCGAGACGCCGACGTCGGAGGGACGCTCCTCGCGGACGAGCTCGCGCGTCGCGAGGATCTCGGCCCATGTCTCGCCGGGGTAGCCGAGCTGGAGGAACCAGGAAGCCCGGATGCCGGCCTCCTTCAGCCGGCGGGTCGCCCCGCGAACCTGGGCGATCGTCGTCCCCTTGTCCATCGCGTCGAGGATCGACTGCGCCCCCGACTCGACCCCCATCCAGACCTCCTCGGCCCCGGCGCGGCGAAGCGCCTCGACCGCGGTCGGCGACATCAGGTCGACGCGCGACTGGATCGTGAACGGGATGGAGGCGTCTCGCTCCCGGACCTCCTCCGCGAACCGCTCCGTCCAGCGGTGGGAGAGGCCGAAGATGTCGTCCGCGAACCAGACGTGGTCGGGAGCGACCGTCTCCTTCAGGAGCTTCATCTCCGCGGCGACCAGCTCCGGGCTCCGCTGCGCGTAGCGGACGCCGTAGAGCGGCTTCGCGCACCAGTTGCAGCGGTAGGGGCACCCTCGGGTCGTCACCATGTTCCACGAGAGGCGCCCGTGCGCCTCCGTCCACGCCTTCCGGTAGCGCTCCACGTCGACGAGGTCCCACGCGGGGAGGGGAAGGGCGTCGAGGTCCGCGACGAAGGGGCGCGGCGGGGTCCGGGTCGGGGCGCTGCCGGCCGCGCGGACGGCGCCCGCCGGGAGCGCGAGGCCCGGGATCTGGGACAGGTCGGCGTCGGGGGAGCGGTCCCACGCGTCGAGGAGGTCGACGATCGTCCGCTCCGTCTCGCCGAGGATCACGGCGTCGGCGCCGACGTCGAGGTAGAACGCCGGGTCGTCCGACGCGTCGGAGCCGTTTACGGCGACGCGCGCCCCGGCCGCCTTCGCGCTCCGGATCAGCCGGACCGACGCCTCGCGGCTCCGCTGGGTGCACATCTTCGTCAGGAAGTTGAAGTTGTCCTCGAGGATCGCGACGACCCGCGGGGCGACGCGCGCGAGGGCCGTCTCGAACTCCTCCTCGCCCGCCGAGAGCATCGCGTCGAAGAGGGCGACCTCCCGCCCCGCGCGCCGGACGACCGAGGCGGCGAGGAGCGTCGCGAGCGGCGGGTAGGGGCGCATCTTCCTCACCTGCTTCGGGTCGTGCGCGAGGAAGCAGGAGTGGGCGAAGAGGACGGGGGGCCCGGCTGCGCTCATTCTTTGAGACGCAGTCTAGGAATTCAGCGGGCGCCGAATCGGTGCACCAGATCACGGATCTGGTCGACGGCCCCTCCGAGGTCGGCGGCTCCCGTCAGGAGGTACGTCTCCCGGCCGACCCAGGCCCTGGCGATCGCCGCGGGATCTCCCCCGTACATCCGCTCCTGCGGAATTTCGCCGGCTGCGAACGACTCGAGGAACGCGGCTCCCGAGATCGGGACGAGCCGCGCGGGACCCGGCTCGCGCGGCCCGAGGAGGACCGTCGCCACGCGGCGTGCGAGGCGGTCGGCCGGCGCGAGCGGCTCCGGCAGCGGCACGCGCCGCTTCCGCTCACCGCCCGAGAAGGCCGGGACCGACGCCGCGTCCAGGCCGAGCAGGCGGGCGGACTCCGGCGTGAGGACGAGGTCGCGGAGCGTCGCCTCGTGGCGGTCGGCGTCGTCCCGGTCGACGAGGAGGCTCTCGTCGCCGAGGAACCCGAGGCCGGCCGCGCGGCAGGCGGCCACGAGCGTCGACTTTCCCGCTCCCGCCGCTCCGCGCACGACGGCGGCGCCCGCCGGGCCCACGACGGCGCCCGCGTGGAGGAGCTGCATCGTCACCATCTTCATCGCCGTCACGGGCGCCTCCAGGAGGAGCCTTGCCACGAGCCCGGGGCGAAGCCCGACGAGCGAACGCGCCACCGTGGCCGAGGCGCGACGCTCCCGCGGCCGGATCGTCATCTCGATCCCAGGCGCGACGAGGCGCGTCTCGTCGTTGCTCACCTCCCAAACGAGCGCTTCCTCCGGGTCGCCCTCGACCGCCGCGCCGCTCACCTCGACCCGGAGGCGGAGCTCGTCGGCGCGGGCGTCGGTGTCGGGCACCTCGGCCCAGAGGGACGCGGCAGGGCCCCGGACGGCGGGCTCCGCCGCCTCGAGCCGGACGAGGTCACGGCCTGCGCGATAGAGGGGCATTCGTACGGGATCTTAGGCGCTCGCCGGCATCCGCGGCCCGGGCGCGGCGCGAGACGCGGCGGTGGCGCGAACCCGCGGCCCCGCCCGCGAAGCCTCTCTACCGCCGCTGCGTCATCGGCAGCAGCGTCCCGTCCGAGGTCACGTTGTCGTTCACCACTCCGTACGCGACGAACCGGCCCGAGCCTCCGAGCCGCCGCACCTCGGCCCAGGCGTCGCCGCCGTATCCGATCTGCGAGAGTGGCCGGTTCCACTGGAACCGCCGGCCGGGCGGGAGCGTCACGCGCGGGAGGGTCCCGATGACCGACCCATCGGAGGCCTGGCGGAGCGTCACCTCCAGAGTCACGACCGGTCCGCCCTCGGGCTCCGGGTTCGCGACGGCGACGTTCGAGCGGAACCCGGCATCCTCGCGCAGGGCCGGGACGACCGCGCGCCCATCGGCCCATCGGACTTCGTTCACGACGGGGACGCTGACGCCGTAGTCGCCCGCCGCGCCGGCGGCCCGCGCCTGGACGACCGCCGTCACGAGGAGGTCGGCCGCGCCTTCCGGCCGATCCGACGAGAACGTGAGCGTCCCCGCGAAATCGTTCGGGTCGATCGGGACGCCGTTTGCGACGAGCCACTCGCCGGCATCCGGCACCTCCACGAGGCCGTCGAGGTCGACGGCGACCGGGAACGTCGACGCGCCCTTCTCGTCGCGGTAGGTGACGGTGAAGGTGAGCCCTGACTCCGGGAGGCCCCATCGCTCCCTCCGGCCGAGCGTCAGCTCGGTCCGGTACCGCCCGTGCTCCGACGTCACGCCGACGACGGCCGGCAGGAACCGCGTGCGCCGGCCGGGAACGGCGTCCGGCTCCTCGAACGGCACGACCGTCCCGTCGTTCGTCGCGCCGTCGTTCCTCACGAAGTACCCGAGGAGGTCGTTGCGCGCGTCGTCGATCGGGGAGAGCCAGAGAGTGGACGCCTCGATTCGGAGCGGCCCGAAGAGCTTCGAAGGGTCCGGGTCGACCTGGAGGAATGAACCGGCCGGGAGCGGACTGCTCGCGTGGATCTCCGGGGCCTGACGGGGGTCCGCGTAGGCCCACGTCGGGACGTCGCTTCCGTCCCGGGAGGTCGCCAGCGCGAGGTGCAGGCGGCTCCCCGGCGCGCGGATCGGGCGCAGCAGCGTGGTCGTCCCGGCGAGGCTTCCCACCTCGCTTCCGAGAATCGACGTCCCTGCCGTCCCGCCTCCGGACGCGCTGAAGACGCGCACGGCCGCCCACGCCTCCCGGTCGTCGGAGAGCCCTTCGAACTCGACGGCGAGAGGACCGACGAAGCCGGGAACGGGGTCCGCGACCCGCTTCTGCGCACCGGGTCCGAGCGGGACCTCGAGCGATGGCTCGGTCTCCGCGCCGGAGTAGACCTTCGCCACGCAGGCGGCCCCCGGCGAGAGGTTCGCCACCGTCAGCTCGCTTCGGTAGCGGGTCCCGCCGTGTCCGGTCGCATCCACGACGGCCGCGATCTGTTTCCGGACGCGAGGGACGAGCGTGAGGAGCGGGTCCGGCCGAGCGTCGGAGGCGAATCGATACCGGTCTCCGTACGCGATGCGGCCATCGGGGTCGATCTTCGCGGGGACGGTTCCACCCCCCTGCCTGGAGAGCCGGCCCCGGGCGAAGCGGAGACCCGAGAAGAAGACCGAGCTTCCGGCGCTGGACATCTCGGCCCGCGCAAGCGAGTCGCGCCCGCTCTCCTGAACGTCGTCGCGCGTCAGGAGCGTATCGAAACCGGCCTCCGTCGGCCTGACCAGAACGGCCCGCGGCCCGACTCCCGGGGATGCGTCGTGGACCTGCAGGACGGGCTCTCCGTCGACCTCGAGCACGTCCAAGACGCGCATCGCGCGATCGAGGTTCGGGAAGGCACGGACGAGCCGGTCGCCGTCGACGCGGAAGACGGCCTCGTCGCGTCGGTCGGGACCGAAGCACGAGTCGGTCGACACGGCATACGTCTCGCCGCCCACCCGCCGGTTCGCGACGGGCCTGCTCGTGCACTGCTCGGACGGGAGCGGCGACGCCTCGAGAATCGCCCAGGCCCCGTTACGAAGCCGTGCCAGCCTCCCGGCGGGGCCGGAGAGATAGAGGTCCTGCCCCACACCGAGCAGCGGCGCGTCGAATCCCTCCGGGCTCTTCAGGTCTACCCACTCCTCGGACTCGTCGTCGAGCGCGAGATGCCGGCGAGAGGTCGAATTCGAGACCCACTCGGCGACGACCGGCCGGTCCTTCCAGACACCGATGACCTCCGCCCACTCGGCGCCGGGCGAGGGCGGGAGGCGCTTCCAGCCGGCGTCCTCCCGGCGGTAGAGCCGCGAACCGCGGACGGCGAACGTCTTCGTTTCGCCCGAGAGATACGAATCGGCCCCGGCAGCCCCGACCACACCGGTCGTCGCGATCCACTCCGACCCATCCCGTTCGTGCACGTCCCAGCCGTCGGCCGACGTGAAGATGCGGTTCCCGGCGACGGAGACGAGCGGCGCGGGATATCGCGCGGTCACCGGCGAGACCGGCGTCATCCGGACGAGGGCGTTCCCCTCGAGGAGGTAGATGTTGCCCCGTCCCTCGCGGCTCGTGGCGAGGAGGCGCCCGTTCCATTCGAGCGGTTTCGGACCTCCCGAGCTCACCGTGATGTCGCGCGGAACCGGGACCGGGTCCGAGAAGCCGGTGGTCGTGAGGATTCGGGCGACGTAGTCGACGCCGCCGAGCGCGTGGACCACCCAGAGGCTGTTCGGCGTCGATTCGAAGAAGGTCCAGACGGGCAGGTCCCACGGAGGCAGCTGCGTCCACCCGGCCTCGTCGAGCCGGTAGAAGTCATAGGGCGGCGTGCTCACGAGGGCGGCGACGTCGTCGGAGCTCGGACCTCCGCAGATCGGCGGCGTCCCGATCAGGTGGAGCTTCCCCGCCAGCGCGAAGAGCGTGCCGGAACAGGCGGGGAGGGGCGCCTCCTCCCGGACCGAACCGTCCGCGAGGGAGACGGAGCGAAGGCGCCGGGCCTCCGGCCCGAGGGAAGGATCGCTCGCACAGCCGCAGGTCCTGAAGGCCTCCGCCACGACGTAGAGCCTTTCGTCCGACCGTACGACCGGATGGCAGGACGTCTCGCTCCAGAGCCGGGTCCACGTGTCGCCGTTCAGGGTGAAGAGCTGAACCCGGCAACTGGAGCTGCTCCTGGTCGTCGCCCCGAACCGCCCGCGCGCGAAGAAGAGCGTCCGCTCGCTTCCGACCACCTCCGTCGTGCGGAGCGGGACGGCGTGCCACGTCGTTCCCCGCAGCTCCCAGTCCCCCGAGGGGCCGAACGCGAGCGTCCGCGTCTCGTCCCCGAGAATCTGGACGGCTTCGGGCGCGCGCGGCCCCTCGTCGGCGACCCTCCAGACGACGTCGGCGCGTCCCGGCCCCGCGACGAAGAGCATTGCGAGCGCGAGGAGTCCGGAGAGCGCGGCGGAGCAGGAACGTATGGGCATACCTTCCCCCCTCTACCCTGGGAGTGCGCCTCGGCGAAGGTACCTCACCGTCGCGCGTCCCGGAACGGACGAGCCCTGTTTCCATCGTCCGGGCGAAGGCCGCCGGCGGAGTGACGATTACACCCTGGTCGACGGCCACCAGCGGTTCTGCCAGGAGCGGTCACCGAAGCCCCCGCGGAAGCCGCGGGCGATCCGAGTCGGCGCGACCGTCTTTCGGCCGAGGTGCTCCTCGTCGGGGTGATGCGAGCCGACCCCGAGGTCGAGGACGAGGAGCGGACGGTCGTCCGCGCCGCGCTCCAGGTGCCCTCGGACGCTCTTTCCCCGGCGTCGAGGCGAACGTCGCGACCTCGCTCTACGAGTTCACGAGCCTCGTCGACGAGGGGTTCGCGCTCGAGGAGAAGAAGCGGATCGTCGAGCTGATGTGGCGCGTCGCCTTCGCCGACGCCGAGAAGCACCTCCGCGAGGAGCACCTCATTCGCCGTGTCGCCGGCCTCCTCCACGTCCCGCACCCCGACTTCATCGACGCGAAGAGCTGGGCCAGGAGAGAGAGCGGGAGGGAGCGCGCGGGCAGCGAGGCTACGCGGATGGGGTCGCCTTCTCCCACTGCCTCAGCCGCTTCTCCAGGAGCTCCCTCTCCCGCAGGTTCTTCGTCATCGCGAGGGCGCGCCGGATCTCGTCTCGCGCCTCGGAGAGCCGGCCCAGCTTCCTCAGGAAGTCCCCGCGAACGCTGGGGAAGAGGTGGTAGCTGGCGGTCGCGGACTCGCCGGCGAGCGCGGTCGCCGCGTCGAGCTCGTCGAGCCCCGCGGCCGGGCCCCAGGCCATGCCGACGGCGACCGCGCGGTTGAGCGCCACGACGGGAGAAGGAAGGACCTGCAGCAGGGCGTCGTAGAGGAGGACGATGCGGCCCCAGTCGGTCTCCTCCGCCGTGCGGGCGCGCATGTGGCACGCCGCGATGGAGGCCTGCAGCGCGTAGGGCCGCGCGCCGCCGCCGAGCCTCTGCGCCCTCTCGAGGGCGGCGAACCCCCGCTGGATCTGAGCGCGGTCCCACAGGGATCGGTCCTGGTCAGGGAGGAGAACCGCCTCGCCGTCCGGGCCGCGCCGAGCCGCGCTGCGCGAGGCCTGAAGCTCCATCAGCGCGATGAGCGCATGGACCTCCGACTCGCCCGGGAGGAGTCTCCGCAAGATCCGCCCCAGCCGCAGCGCCTCCTCGGAGAGGGCCGTCCGCATCCACTCCTCGCCCGCCGTCGCGGTGTAGCCCTCGTTGAAGATTATGTAGACCACCGTGAGGACCGACTCGACCCGGCGGTTCAGCTCGTCCCCGCGGGGCGTCTCGAAGGGGACGTGCGCCTCCGCGAGGGTCTTCTTGGCGCGGGAGATCCGCTGGCCCAGCGTCTTCTCGGGGACGAGGAACGCGCGCGCGATCTCGGCCGTGGTGAGGCCGCCGATCAGGCGCAGCGTGAGCGCGATGCGCCCCTCCACCGGGAGCACGGGATGGCACGCGGTGAAGACGAGCCGCAGCACGTCGTCGTCGATCACCTCGTCCAGCGCGTGATCCAGGGCGTCTCCGAGCCGCTCCTGCTGCCGCTCCAGCTCGAGGCCGAGCTCGACATGCTTCCGTTCGAGCATGCGGCCGCGCCGCAGGGCGTCGATCGCGCGCCGCTTCGCCGCCGTCATCAGCCAGGCCCCGGGCCGATCCGGGATGCCCTCCTCGGGCCAGACCTCGAGGGCGGTGACCAGCGCTTCCTGCGCCAGCTCCTCGGCGAGGCCGACGTCGCGGACGACGCGAGCGATCGCGGCGATGAGCCGTGTGGCCTCGATCCTCCAGACGGCCTCGATCGTCTCGTGGACACCGCTCATGCTCGTGAGGCTACCGGGTCAGCCTCCTCACGCCGAGCCTCCGCGGCCGGGCGATTCCCGCTTCGGCCGGATCCTCAGGAAGGCTCGCACCTCGACGGGAACACGGCAGGCGACGACGGCCTTGCGTCCCCAGGCCAGGGCCTCGTCCAGGTCGGCGCAATCGAGGATCCAGAAGCCGCCGACGTGCTCCTTCGCTTCGAGGTAGGGGCCGTCGGTGATGGAGACCCCGCCGCCGGGCTGTTTGCGCAGCGATCGGGCGTGGCGCGCCGATTCGAGACCGCCGGCGAAGAAGCGAGCTCCGGCGGCGTCCATCTCTTCGTTGAGGGCGGCGATGTCGCGGATCATCGCCTCGCCCTCCAGCGACGGGTCGTAGTCCTCGGGGTGTTGGATGGCGATCAGGTACTGCGGCATCTCTTCTCCAGCGAGCTCGGGCGACAGCTCTCTCGGATCCCCCCCGTGAGGTCGGGCGGCGTCGGTGACGTCGGGCGGGGCGCGCGGCGGGCTATTCGGGAGTCGGAACGAAGAAGATCTCCCGGATCTCGACCTGCCCCCGGGTGGCCGCGACCCCCTTGCGCGCCCACGCCACCGCCTCGTCCATGTCCGCGCATTCGAGGATCCAGAACCCGCCGATGTGCTCCTTGGTTTCGAGGTACGGCCCGTCGGTGACGAGGACCCCGCCGTCGGACTGGGGCCGCAGAGACTTCGCCGCCCCGAGACCGCAGGCGAACTTCCGGACGCCGGCGGCGATCATCTCCTCGTTGAGCGCGTGGATCTCGCGACCCACCGCCTCGTCCATCTGCGACGGGTCGAAGTCGTCGGGGAGGTAACCGGCAACCAGGTACTGCGGCATGGCGTACTCCTGTCCTTCGGGCGGGCTTTCTGCCCGACCTTCACACCAACGACGAACGGCGAGGGCGGAATTCTACGAGCCGACGAGAAAATTTCGCCGGGGCGCTGAAATCGGCCGGTGTCGCCGACCCTCGCGCCGGGGAGCCGGGCCGGTTCGTCCCCTCAGGCGAGCGCGGCGTCCGCGGCCGCCCGCGCGTGGATCTCGGCGGTGTCGAAGAGCGGCACCGGGAACGGCGCGTCGCCGAGCAGCAGCCCGATCTCCGTGCAGGCGAGGACGATCCCCTCGGCACCGCGGGAGACGAGGTCCTGCATCACCTCGGCGTAGCCGCTCCGGGACGACGCGAGGAACTGCCCGCGGCAGAGCTCCTCGAAGATGACGCGGTCGACGAAGGCGCGTGCATCGGCCGGCGGCGTGAGCACCTCGATCCCGAGGCGGGCGAGCCGCGCGGCGTAGAAGTCCTCCTCCATCGTGAACCGCGTTCCGAGCAGCCCCACCCGCCTGAGGCCGGCGGCGCGAACGGCCGTTCCCGTCACGTCCGTGATGTGGACGAGCGGGATCCCCACCGCCGCCTCCAGCGTCTCCGCGACCTTGTGCATCGTGTTGGTACAGAGGACGAGCACCCTCGCCCCGGCCTCTTCGAGGCGGACGGCCTCCCGAGCGAGCGTCTTCCCGATCTCGTCCCAGTCCCTCGCGCGCATCAGGGCCTCGAGCGGCGCGAAGTCGACGCTCGACAGGAGGACCCTCGCGGAGTGCAGGCCCCCGAGCCGCTCCGCCACCACGCGGTTCAGCGTGACGTAGTACGGCACCGTCGATTCCCAGCTCATCCCGCCGAGGAGTCCGATCGTCTTCATGCGCGGAGTGTCACAGATCGCGAGCGGGAGAGGCGGGGTTGCGGCGCGGCCGTTCTGTGGACGCCGTCCCGCCCCAGACCACCAGGGCGGCCCGTCTTGGGCCGGCCGTCGGGATCGAACGCGGATCTACGCACCCGAGATCTGCGCCCACGTCAGACCGAACCGGGCGAGGTACTTCCGGAGACGATCGGCGTCGTTCGGGTTGCTCTTCCGGGCGCGCGACGCCGCGAAGAGCGTGCGCCCCGCCTCGGAGAGCGAACGGGACTCCCGGCTCACGCGGATCACCTCCCGGAGCTGCGCGAGGTCGAACCGGTCGATCCCGGAGGCTCCGGGCCCGAGGATGCCGACGAGACCGTCGGCAGAGTCCGGCGCGACGCGCGCGCCCGGCCGGCGCCACTGTGCCTTCAGCCTCTCGATCTCGGGGTCGACGTCGTTCACGGTGATGCGCCCTCCCGAGGCCAGCGTCGCCATCCGCGTCACGGCGGCGCTCAGGTCGCGGAAGTTCGCGTCCCAGGTCGCTTCCCCGGACATCGCGAACGCGAGGAAGCGCTCCCGGGCTTCGCGATTGAACCGAACGGTCGCTCCGCTCCGCTCCGCGAAGCGGTCGAGTTCGTAGTCGAGGTTCGGGGGGATGTCCTCGCGACGTTCGCGGAGGGGCGGCAGGCGGAACGTCCAGAGGTTGATCCGGGCGAAGAGGTCCTCGCGGAAGCGGCCCGCCGCGACGTCCTCCTGGAGGTCGCGGTTCGTCCCGGCGAGGAGCTGGAACTCGCTCCTCACCTCGCGGTCGGAGCCGAGCGGCAGGAACCTCTTCTCCTCGAGCGCCCGGAGCAGCATCGCCTGCTCGTCGGGCCCCAGCTCGCCGATCTCGTCGAGGAAGAGGACGCCTCCGTCGGCCGCGCGCAGGAGGCCGGAGCGCCTCTCCGCGGCGCCCGTGAACGCCCCTTTCTCGTGGCCGAAGAGCGCCGACATCGCGCCGTCGCCGCGCACGGTCGCGCAGTTCACGTCGACGAAGGGACCGGAGATCTGCCGCCGCGCCTTCTTCAGCTCGTAGATCCGCCGGGCGAGGAGCGACTTGCCGGCCCCGGTCGGCCCCATCAGGAGGAGCGGCTCGGGCGAGGCGACCGCGACCCTCTCGATCCGCTCGATGAGCCCGTTGAACCGCTCGCTCTTCGTCGCGATGCCCGACTTCAGGAACGAGAGCCCTTCCCGCCGCTCCTTCCGGAATCGCGCCGCGATCCGGTCGTAGCGGGAGAGGTCGAGGTCGATGACCTGGTAGGTGCCGGGGCTCGACGAGTGGCGGCGTTCCGGGGGCGACGTCTGGATGAGCCGCGCAGGGAAGAGCCGCGCCTCCGTGAGGAGGAAGAGACAGATCTGAACGACGTGCGTGCCCGTCGTGATGTGGACGAAGTAGTCCTCCCTCTCGGGGTCGAAGGGATACGCGCGGGCGAAGTCGTGGAGCGCGCCGTAGACCTCTTCGAAGTCCCACGGGTCCCGCAACTCCACGGCGTGGAGGCGGGTCTCGGTCTCCGGCGAGATGGACGCGATGTCGTCCACGAGGCGCCGGGCGAGCTTCGCGAAACGGGCCTGGTGAATCAGCGCGAGCCGGTCGAGGAGCAGCTCCTCATGCTGGAAGAGCGAGACCGTCGGGCGCCACGTCTCCCACCGCTCGGAGCCCTCGCCGCGGTCCAGCGTGGCGCCGAGGAGCCCGAAGACGACCTGCTTGCGGCGTGCCATGATCCGCTAGGATATCGCTGCTTATCCTAGAAGATCGATCCGGAAACCACCTGGGAACGCTCCGAAGGGCGACCTTCCCCGACAAGTCCTTGCCTTTCAGATGCTTGTTCGGCGGCCGGGCCTCTACCGCCCGGCATGGCACCGCCTTCGCAATCTCGGTCCACAGGAAACGAAGGGACGCGGAGGAAACCATGGCGAACAGGAGGCTCTTCAGGTCGCTCGTCGGAAAGCTCGTCCCGGCGACCAACGCCACGAACGAAGCGGGAGGTGTGGCGTACGAGAGGACGCCGAAGCAGGCCCTCGCCCAGTACGTGGCGACGGGCTGCCTGAACGCGACGTTCTACGCCTCGGCCGACGACCAGCTCGAGAAGCTCCTCGCCCTCGCCGCGAAGGTCGACTCCGAGTTCCTCGCGAAGCTCGCCGTCTTCGCCCGGGAGAGCGCCTGGATGAAGGACGCCCCGGCCCTCCTCTGCGCCGTTCTCTCGACGCGGTCGCCGGAACACCTCGCGAAGGCGTTCCCGCGGGTCGTCGACAACGGGAAGATGCTCCGGAACTTCGTCCAGGTCGTCCGGTCGGGGGCCGTGGGGAGGAAGTCGCTCGGGACGGTCCCGAAGCGGCTCGTGAGGGAGTGGCTTGCCGGGAAGAGCGGCACGGCGCTCTTCCGGGCGTCGGTCGGGAACCAGCCGTCGCTCGCCGACGTCATCAAGATGGTCCATCCGAAGCCGGCCGACGGGGCGCGGCAGGCGCTCTACGGCTACCTCATCGGGAAGGAGGTCGACGAGACCGCGCTCCCGGAGATCGTCCGGCAGTTCGAAGCGTTCAAGTCGGCGGGAGCGAGCGGGACGCGGCAGGTCCCGAACGTCCCGTTCGAGATGCTCACGGCTCTCGAGCTCGGCCGGGACGAGTGGGTCGCCATCGCGCGGAAGGCGTCGTGGCAGATGACGAGGATGAACCTGAACACGTTCGCGCGGCACGGCGTCTTCGAGGTGCCGGGCCTCGCCAACCTCGTCGCGTCGCGGCTCGCGAACCCGAGGGAGATCGCGAGGTCGAGGGTCTTCCCATACCAGCTCCTCGCCGCGCATTCCTCGGCGAGGGAGGGCGTGCCGCCGGTCGTCCGGGAAGCGCTTCAGGACGCGATGGAGGTCGCGATCGCGAAGGTGCCGCGGATCGAAGGGAAGGTCTTCGTCTGCCCCGACGTCTCCGGCTCGATGTCCTCGCCCGTGACCGGCCACCGGAAGGGGGCGACAACCGCGGTCCGGTGCATCGACGTCGCGGCGCTCGTCTCGGCGGCGATCGTGCGGGCCAACCCGAAGGCCGAGGTGCTCCCGTTCGAGCAGAAGGTGGTGCCGGTGAACCTGAACCCGAGGGACTCGGTCGTGACGAACGCGAGGAAGCTCGCCGCGATCGGAGGAGGTGGAACGAACTGCTCGGCGGCGCTCGAAGCGCTGAACGGGCGGAGGGCGAAGGGAGACCTCGTGGTCTTCGTCTCCGACAACGAGTCGTGGGCCGACCCGAGGACGGGCCGGGGGTCGGCGCTGATGGGCGAGTGGTCGCGGTTCCGGAAGCGGAACCCGGGAGCGAAGCTCGCCTGCGTCGACCTCCAGCCGTCCGGCACGACGCAGGCGGCCGAGGGCGACGACGTCCTGAACGTCGGCGGCTTCTCGGACGAGGTCTTCAACGTCCTCTCCGCGTTCGCGCAGGGGAAGCTGGCCGCCGACCACTGGGTGGGTCGGGTCGAGGAGGTCGTACTCTGAAGTAACCTGAGATCGTCGGGCCGAATGCCGCCGGGACTACATCTACACCATGTGAACGTCTCGGCGTCCCCTCGTCGGCCCGGCATCTCGATCGAACGACGACGACGGGCGAATGCCGGCGGGAGTACATGGTCGTTCAGCGGGCTCGAACCCCGCAGCTCTCGCCGAACCTCGTCGCCCCATCATCGGCTCATTGAAGTGAACGCGGCGAATGCCAGGGGGACTACAGTCACTCCGGAGGCCGGGTGCGATGCCCGGATCGCGCAAGCGAGAGCTCAGGACAGAGCGCCGGGAGCGTCTCCCGACTCCTCGTCGCCGCAATCGAGGAACGAAATCGACAGGCGCGAATGCGGTCGGAACTACATGTCGCGGGTTCGAATCCCGTCGGTGCCGTCGGGAGACGAGCGCCGTAGCTCAGCCGGGTAGAGCAGTCCGTTTCGACACCCCTCGTCGCGCCCTTCGGGAGAAGCCATGACCGACCGCAACTTCGACGTGATCGACATCCCGGGCGGCGTCCCGGTGAAGAGCTGGACGCGGGGCGTCCCGTTCGAGCCCGAGGCGAAGAAGCAGCTCGCGAACATCGCCCGCCTCCCGTTCATCCACAAGTGGGTCGCGGCGATGCCCGACGTCCACCTCGGGATCGGCGCGACGGTGGGGAGCGTCGTCCCGACCGTGGGGGCGATCATCCCGGCCGCCGTCGGGGTCGACATCGGCTGCGGGATGATGGCGCTCAAGACCGACCTCGCCGCCCGCGACCTCCCGGACGACCTCCACCCCGTACGGACGGCGATCGAGCGGGCCGTTCCCCACGGCCGGACCGACAACGGCGGACGGAACGACCGCGGCGCCTGGGCCGAGCCGCCCGACGCCGTCGCCGAGGCGTGGGCGCCTCTCGCCCCGCGGCTCGAGGCGCTCGTCGAGAAGCACCCGGCGATCCGGAAGGCGAACCACGTGAACCACCTCGCGACCCTCGGGACAGGGAACCACTTCATCGAGGTCTGCCTCGACGAGGACGAGTGCGTCTGGCTCATGCTCCACAGCGGCTCGCGCGGCGTCGGGAACAGGATCGGCAGCTACTTCATCGAGCTCGCCAAGGAGGACATGCGCCGGCACTTCATCAACCTGCCCGACGCCGATCTCGCCTACCTGCCGGAAGGGACGAAGCACTTCGACGACTACGTCGCCGCCGTCGGCTGGGCGCAGGAGTACGCCATGACGAACCGGAGGCTCATGATGGCGAACGTCGTCGCCGCGCTCGGCGCGCTTCCGGGCCTCCCGCCCTTCACGGCCGGTCTCGTCGCCGTGAACTGCCACCACAACTACGTCGAGCGCGAGCACCATTACGGGAAGAACGTCTTCGTCACGCGGAAGGGGGCCGTGAGGGCACGGAAGGGAGACCTCGGAGTGATCCCCGGCAGCATGGGAACGCGCTCATACATCGTGAGCGGTCTCGGCAACCCGGAGAGCTTCCACTCCTGCAGCCACGGGGCCGGACGCTCGATGTCGCGCGCCGAGGCGCGGCGGCGCTTCACCGTGGCCGACCACGCGAAGGCAACGGAAGGGATCGAGTGCCGGAAGGACGAGGACGTGATCGACGAGACGCCCGCCGCCTACAAGCCGATCGACGCCGTCATGGAGGCGCAGAGGGACCTCGTGGAGGTGCTCCACACGCTCCGCCAGGTCGTCTGCGTGAAGGGATGACGGGCCTCGTCCGGATCGACGGCTCCATGGGGGAAGGGGGCGGTCAGGTCCTCCGGACCGCCCTCGCCCTCTCCCTCACGACGCGCCGCCCGGTGGAGATCACGCGGATCCGCGCGGGCCGGCAGAAGCCCGGCCTCATGCGGCAGCACCTGACGGCCGTCCAGGCGGCCGCGGCCGTCGGATCGGCGCACGTGAAGGGCGCCGAGATCGGTTCGCGGGAGCTGAGGTTCGAGCCGGGCGCGCTCCGGCACGGGAGCTTCGACTTCTCGGTCGGGACGGCCGGGTCGACGACGCTCGTCCTCCAGACGATCCTCCCCGCGCTCGTCCTGGCGGGCGGCCCGAGCACCGTCCGCCTCCGGGGCGGGACGCACAACCCGATGGCCCCGCCCTTCGACTTCCTGGAGAAGGCCTTTCTCCCGCTGGTCGGGCGCATGGGTGCGACGGTCGACGCCGTCCTCGTGCAGCCCGGCTTCTACCCGGCCGGCGGAGGCGAGTGCATCGTCACGGTCACTCCCGCGGCGCGACTCCGGCCGCTCGTGCTCCTCGAGCGCGGCGAGGTGAAGCGGCGCGCCGCGCGGGCCGTCGTGTCGAAGCTCTCGCGCGAGATCGCGACGCGCGAGCTCGCCGTCGTCTCGCGTCTCCTCGGGTGGGAGGCCGAGAGGCTCGAGGCCGTTTCCGTCGACTCCTCCGGCCCCGGCAACGTCGTCACGCTCGAGATCGAGAGCGCGGGCCTCACCGAGGTCTTCACCGGTTTCGGCGAGAAGGGGATCAGCGCCGAGGCGGTCGCCGAGAAGGTCGCGCGCGAGGCGAGGGACTACCTCGCCTCCGGCGTTCCGGTCGGCGAGCACCTCGCCGACCAGCTCCTCCTCCCGATGGCCCTCGCCGGCTCGGGCGCCTTCCGCACGACGCCTCTCTCGCGCCACGCCACGACGAACATCGAGGTCATCCGGGCGTTCCTGCCGGTCCGGTTCGACGTCGAGGCGGACGAGAAGGGGAACTGCGTCGTTCGTTTCAGCGGGTAGGCGCGGCCCAGGCCTCCTCCCCCAGCGCGCGGAAGAGCGTCGTCAGAGGTTCGAGATCGGGCGCCCCGATCGTTCTCACTGTCTTGCTACGTAACCGCACATAGTGTACGTTTGCGTGGGAGTTCCTCGTGAACGCGCGACCGCCCGACTCAGTGCGCTACGCCGAGCCGAAGGGCATCGCCCTCATCGGGGCGCTCATCGAGGCGAAGCGATTCGTGTTCTCAGCGGCGGACGCCCGGAACGCCAGCGCCAAGGTGGGGCTCGCTCCTGGCGCCGTCGAGACGACGCTCCGGCGCCTCGCCGACGCCGGCTGGGTGGAGAGGCTCCGGCGGGGCCTGTACGCGACGACGGGTGAGCTTCCCGGGCTCGCGGCGCTCCATCCTTTCGCGATCGCGACCGCCATCGTCCAGCCCTCGGCCGTCAGCCACTGGTCCGCCCTCAACCATCACGGGCTCACGACGCAGGTGCCACGCGTCGTGACCTGCATGACGACGCGGAAGGTCGTGACGCCGAGCATGCGGAGCGGTGCCGGTCGCAGGGGCCCCGGCCGGCACCGCTGGGAGACCGCGGGCGGGCTGCGAGCGTCGTACTCCACCGTCACGCCCGCCCACTACTTCGGCATCGAGGACGTGTGGATCGACCAGCGATCCCGCGTCCCGATCACCGACCGCGAGCGGACCGCTCTCGAGACCTTCGCGCGCCCCGGGGCGTTCGGCGGCATCGGCGAGGGGCTTGGCCTCCTGGAGGAGCACCTCGCCGAGCTCGATCTCGGGCGGCTCGTCGCGTACGCCCTGCGCTATGGCGCGACTTCGGTCGCCAAGCGCCTCGGCTTCGCCCTGGAGCGCGCTGGTGCTCCCGTCGAGGCGCTGGAGCCGCTCCGCGCTCTCCCGGCGACGGGCGTCCGGCTCCTCGATCCGGCAAGCCCGGCGCGCGGCCGCAGCGTGCGACGGTGGGGCATTCAGGACAACCTGACCCCGAACCGATGACGCCGCTCCAGAAACGCCTCCTCGCCCTCACGCGCTCGCTGGGCGTTCCGCTCACGACCCTCGAGAAGGACGTCGCGCTGGGCGCGCTCCTCGCAGCCATCGCCGCCGATTCCCGGCTCTCCGGAACGCTCGTCTTCAAGGGCGGCACGGCGCTCAAGCGACTCTACTTCGGCGATACCTACCGCTTCTCGGAGGACCTCGACTTCTCCGCGCTCGCCGCCCCGCGTGGGGCGGACCTCGCCGCGGCGCTCGACGCGGCGCGCATCCGCGCCGTGACGGCACTGTCCGCGGAGGGGCCGTTCGACGCGCGGCTGGAGCCGCTTCGGGAACGCGAAGCGCACCCGGGCGGCCAGGACGCGTTCGTCGTCCGGTTCCGGTTTCCATGGCAGCGCGACGCGCTCTGCCCGATCAAGGTCGAGGTCACTCACGACGAGCCGGTGCTCCTCCCACCCGCGACGCGCCGGATCCTCCCGGGGAGCGGCCTCGCTCCCGCGGGATCGCTCCTCGCCTACCCGCTCGAGGAGGTGGTGGCCGAGAAGCTGCGCGCGCTCCTCCAGACGGATGCGCGGCTCGCGGTACGCGGCTGGAGCCGTCCACGGGCCCGCGACTACTTCGACCTTTGGAAGATCCTCACGACGTTTGCGGCCGAGGTCGACCCGGCGACCGTCCGGCGCCTGCTACCGGCGAAGTGCGCCCTGCGCGAGGTCGCCTACACCGATACCGCTTCGTTCTTCACGGAGCGTTTGATCCGCGAAGCCGAAAAGCACTGGGTGGAGGCCCTCGCCGACCTCGTACCGGACCTGCCGCCGATCGAACAGGTGCTGGCAGAGCTCCCCCCGCTCGTGAGCCGACTGGTCGGTGAGTGAGCCATCGGGAGCGGGACGGGCCGAGGCGCCCGACGGCGTCGACCCTCACAACCTCGGGTCCACCGGCTCGCTCTCGAGCGCGAGGACGGCGAAGGCGCACTCGTGGACGCGCCGAAGAGGCTCGCGCCGGACGAACCGCTCGAGCCCCTCGACGCCGAGCGCGAACTCCCGTAGCGCGAGGGATCGCTTCGCGCCGAGGCCGCGCTTGCGGAGCCGTTCGAGATTCGCCGGGAGCGTGTACTCCGGACCGTAGATGATCCGGAGGTACTCCGGCCCGCGGCACTTCAGCGCCGGCTGGATGAGCCCGCGTGCCCCTCTTGCCAGGAAGTCGAGCGGCTTCACGACCATCCCCTCGCCGCCGCGCCCGGTCAGCTCCTCCCACCACGAGATCCCCTCGGCCTCGGACGCCGGATCGGTCACGTCCACGACGCGATAAGGCGTCGCGATGACGACCCCGCTGTCGGCCTCGGCAATCCGCCGCAGCGTCTCCATGTGCCAGAGGTGATTCCTGTCAACGTGGACGCCCGCTTCCGTCGCGAGGAGGTGGAACGGCGCGAGCTTCAGGCCGGCGAGCCCCTCGACCCTCCAGCAGTAGTGTCGGTAGGCCGAGACGAAGCGCCGCGCCAGGCCGGCCCGCGCCGCCACCCGCTCCGCGACGGCGCCGTACGCCTCGTCGCGCCCGAGGGACCGCTCGAGGAGTGACGCGGCGAGAGGCAGCGCGGCGTTCGCCGCCGCGCCCACCGGCGCGTACTGGCTCCGGAGGAGCTGCTGCGCCTTCACCGACCACGGCATCAGCTCGCAGTCGAGGACCATCCAGTCGCTCTTCAGCTCCTCCCAGAGCCCGGCCCGGTCGATCGCGCCGGCCACCCGGGCGAGGAGCTCCTGCTCGAGCCCCTCGTCCTCGAAGAAGCGCCGCCCGGTCCGGGTCACGCACGCGCCGATTCCCTCGCCGACGACCCCGAACCGCTTCCGCGCGACCTCCTCGTCGCGGCAGACGACGAGGACGGCCCTCGAGCCCATGTGCTTCTCCTCGCACACGACGCTCGGGACCCCTTCGCGCCGGAAGTACGCGAACGCTTCCGCGGGATGCTCGAGGAGCCCCTCCCTCTCGCTCGTCTCGGCCGGCGACATCGTGGGAGGGAGGTAAACGAGCCACTTCGGGTTCGCTCCGAACCGGCTCATCACCTCGAGCGCTGCCGCCGCGTTCTCCTCGCGAATCGTCACGCTCCGGTGGAGCCTCGTCGTGACGAGCCGCTTCCCGGTGACGTCCTCGAGGTCGAGCATGTCGTCCAGCGCGTGCTGGGTGGTGAGAGCGGGCGCCTGCGCCTCCTCGGGAAGGAAGGGGCGCGCGGGCTCGTACCAGGTCCGCTCCGCCTTCACCGAGACGAGCTCCTTCTCCGGGTAGCGGAGCGCCGTGAGACTCCCGCCGAAAACGCAGCCGGTGTCGACGTTGATCGTCCGGTTCAGCCACTCGGGCTCGGCAACGGGCGTGTGCCCGTAGACGACCATCGCGGCCCCGCGGTACTCCGACGCCCAGTTGAAGCGCACCGGCAGGCCGTACTCGTCCGTCTCGCCGGTCGTCTCGCCGAAGAGCGCGAAGTCGCGCACGCGGCCCGAGCCGCGCCCCTGCATGTCGGCGCGCATCCCGGCGTGCGCCACGACGAGCCGCCCGCCGTCGAGGACATAGTGACTCACGAGCGAGTCGAGGAAGGCCGACACCGTATCCACGAACTCCGGCGGCTCCTTCTCGAGCTGCGAGATCGACTCGGCGAGCCCGTGGGTGAGGCGGACGTCCTTCCCCGCGAGCTTCCGCTTCAGCTTCATGTCGTGGTTGCCCGGCACGCAGAGCGCGGTGCCCGCCGCGACCATCCCCATGACGAGGCGAAGGACGCCCGGCGTGTCGGGGCCGCGGTCGACGAGGTCGCCGAGGAAGACCGCCTTCCGGCCGTCCGGATGGCCCCCCTCGCCGTACCCGAGCCGCGCCAGGAGCGCCCGAAGCTCCGCGGAGCAGCCGTGGACGTCGCCGATGACGTCGAACGGGCCCATCTCTCCCCTTCGGTCGTTGTAGAGAGGGACCCTCTCGACCGACGCCTCCTCGACCTCTTCGGGGGTCGAGAGGACGAAGACGTGCCGGAACCCCTCGCGCCCGAGCCCGCGCAGCGACTGCCTCAGCGTCCGCACCTGGCCGCGGACCACGTGCGGGCCGAACGCCCGGTCGGCCCTCGACGCGTTCCGCTCGTGGCAGAGCTTCTCGGGCAGGTTCAGGACGATCGCGACCGGGAGGCAGTGGAACTCGCGGGCCAGGGCGACGAGCGGCTTTCGAGCCTCGGGCTGGACGTTCGTCGCGTCGATCACCGTGAGCCGGCCGGCGGCGAGCCGTTTGCGCGCGACGAAGTGGAGCACCTCGAAGGCGTCGTTCGTCGCTCCCTGGTCGCTCTCGTCGTCCGCGACGAGGCCGCGGCAGAAGTCGGAGGAGAGGACCTCGGTCGGCAGAAAGTGCTTCCGCGCGAACGACGACTTCCCCGACCCAGAGGGACCGACGAGGACGACGAGCGAGAGGTTCGGGATGGAGATCTTCACGCCTCGGCCCTCGTGAAGACGGCCATCTGAGTCGGAGCCCCGACCTGCTGGTCGACCGGGCCGACCGGCGCGAAGCGCACCGAGTAGCCGAAGGTCTCCGCCTTCCCACGGCACCACCCCTCGAACTCCGCCCGGGTCCACTCGAAACGGTGATCGCGATGCCGGAGCTTCCCGGCGGGGAGGCCCTCGAACCTCACGTTGTACTCGGCGTTCGGAGTCGTCAGGACGACCGCGCCCGGCTTCGCGAACTCGAAGAGCGACCGCGCGAAGGCGTCGAGGCGACCCGGCTCGAGGTGCTCGATGACCTCCACCACCGCCGCCGCGTCGAATCCCGCGAGCCGCGCGTCGCGGTAGTTCAGCGCGCTCTGGAGAAGGCGGATCCGGCTCCGCTGCCTCTCGGGCAGCCGGTCGAGGTGGAGCCGGCGCGCGGCGACCTCCAGGGCCCGGCACGACACGTCGACACCGACGATCTCCTCGAACGCGCGCTCGTCGACGAGCCGGGCGAGGAGCTTTCCGTCGCCGCATCCGAGATCGAGGACACGCCGCGCCCCGAGCCCCTTCAGCGCGGCGAGCACCGTTCCCATCCGCTCCTGGTTGAGGCTGATCCGCTCCTCGACGGCCTCCTCCTCGCGGTCGCGCCGGCCTTCGTCGGCGTCCGGGTCTTCGGCCTCGTCGGAAACGAGCCGCGCGAGCGCCTCACGCGTGAGGCGGAAGCTGTGCTTCAGGTAGCGCCGGGTGATCGCCTCGCGTTCCGGGTGCGAGGCGAGCCACCCCCCACCGAACCGGAGGAGCTTCTCCACCTCCGCCGTGCCGACGTAGTAGTGCTTCTCGTCGTCGAGGACGGGGACGAGGACGTAGAGATGCGTGAGGAACTCCCGGAGCGTCGCCGTCCGCCGGAGCGTGACGTCGACGTAGGGGCTCTCACCCCACTCCGGGAACGCGTCGTCGAGCGGGAGACGCCGCGCCTCCACCTCGTACCCAAGCGGCTCGAACAGCCGCCGCAGGAAGTCCTCCCCGCCGCGGCAAGGGAGGACCGGGAGGCGCGCCTCGAGCGGGATCGCGGTCTCGGCCAGCTCCGGCCGCCCCTTGCTCCGGCCCCCCAGCGCGCTCCCGAAGACCTGCGCAATCGCGACGCTCAGGAACGACGAGGCGGCGTACGGGCGGTCGTTCACGTACTGGTCGAGAAGCCCTTCCGCACCTGCCGTCCGGCCGCGCACGAGACCCACCGGGTCCACTTCGAGGAGCAGCGCCACCTCGCACCGTTCCTCCGAAGCCTCGGTGTAGAAGACGTGCGCCGATCCGAACGCCAGCTCGAAGCTCTGGAACTTGGCCGGGTGTTTGGCGAGGAGATAGCCCAGGTCGGAGGCGGGGCGGTGGGTGGTGGAGAGGGTGAGGAGCATCGGCAGTTCTACTGAACTCTAGCCCAGGCCTTCTGACGGCGGAATCAGAGCGGCATACCCCCATATCGAATGCGGGTGCGCTGACGACACCCGAGTCGCCGCCCGAAATGCCTGGCCACAGACGCTGTGACCACGAGCGTGCTGATGGATACTTCACGGAAGGTGACGACTTCCGATTACGCTTGGACCCGGTTCCTAGTCCCGCGCGACGGGCGCCTGACGCTCGCAGATGACGGGTTTCTGGCCGACCCAGAAGGGCTCTTCGGTCGTGCAGCCAACGCCGACCTCCAGCGCCTTGAGGACGTGATGGGCTTCCCGTGTCTCGTGCTTCTCGGCGAGCGCGGCATTGGCAAGAGCCGGACGTTGAAGGCACTCGCAGCATCCGAACCAGGGCCTGAGCGATCGGCTGTCGTAGATATCGGCGGCGTCGCGAGCGACGAGGCGCTTGAGGCGAAGCTAAAGAGGAACCCTGACTACGTGGCGTGGAAGGGTTGCGGCGGGAAGCTCTTCCTCTACCTCGACTCGCTCGATGAGTGCTTCGTTCGTGCGGGAAGCCTGAAGAGGAACATTCTGGAACTTATCGGCGATCTGCCGAACGACACTCTCCGGTTGCGGATAGCCTGCCGTACGGGGCACTGGCCCGCAACTCTGGAGACCGGGCTCGAGGGCGCGCTCAAGTCGCCTCCGGGCATCTTTGAGATCGCTCCGCTGCGGCGGAAGGACGTCCTCCTGGCGGCAACGACCGAGCGGCTCGACGGCGGGTCCTTTATCGCAGCCGTCGAGGTCGCACACGCCGCGCCCTTCGCGGCGAATCCCGTCACCCTCTCAATGCTCCTCGGTCTATTCCGGGGCGTGTCCCGTTGAATGTTGAACTTCGCCTCGGAGAGGCGGCTGGTTGAAAGGCTACGCGGCATCTTCGGCAGGGGCAACCTCGGAGCGATGAAGGCGATCGAGGACCTCGATGAGGAGCGGCAT